>Ga0208311_1000607_pt1 | contig 10030 bp, 4 predicted proteins | sample Colrivmet1562A02_FD_187683 | JGI IMG/M metagenome (GOLD analysis project Ga0208311, IMG submission 187683) | Estuarine microbial communities from the Columbia River estuary - metaG 1562A-02 (SPAdes) (version 2) | ecosystem: Environmental > Aquatic > Marine > Intertidal zone > Estuary | place... | reverse complement strand
CTCAAATAAGATTGTACTGCTAAAGGAGTATAATATGTATCATCAACCGCTCCAAATAGAGTTTCGAATTCAGATTGTGAGTTAACGATTGTAGGAGTTAAAGGGCCTTCCTTAAAAGGTCCGATGAATGCTGCACCGATTTCAGCTACACCCTGTTGTAAGAATGATAAGTCGTTTTCTTTTGTAAATACGCCCGGTGATACTATTTTTTCTGCCATTTTGTGCTTTTATTTAATTTTTAATGTCTACTATAAATATAATCTTTTATTTCAAAACAACAAATTAATGTTATTTGTATGTTGGAGAGAAATGGTCATATACTTGTCCTACTGATGCTGCTGATTGTAATGTACTATAAAATAATACTGGTCCAATTTGTCCGTTCCAAAATGTTGTTCTTGCACTATTACTACCAACTGTTAAATGGTTAGTAGATGCCGGTGCCGAAAATGCATTTGCGGTAAATGTTCCTACCGATGTTTTATCTACATAAACCGTTACAGTTCCAGATGGTTGAAATGTTGCTGAAATCATATACCAAACGTTTGATGATAATGAAGTCGTTAATTGTCCACTATTTCCTAATGAACTACCATAAAATTTTACTCTATTTAAAGTAGAACTATTAGTTGATTCAATTGCTAAACCATAAAAACCTGCGTAGTCAAAAATGTGTCTTGTAGTTGTACCTAATGTTGTTGTAGGTCTTATCCACATATGAATAGTTCCGGTGTTAGTATTGAATTGAGAAATACCACCATTGATATTTGTTGTTATATCTTTAAACCAGAATTGATTTGTACCATTTGCAGACCAAGATTTTTCTTTTCTACCTACTCCATTATTATATGATGGGTTACCGCCTGTAATACTTGCTGATGCTCCCTGTCCTGCTGGTCTAAGACCTGTACCATATCCACTCAAATCCAACCAATCAGTTGTAGCAGTACCATTCGTAGATGATGCTTTTGATGGGTCAACATACATTCTTAATCCTGCAGATGGAATATATGGTTGACTTACTGTACCTTTGTTATGTGATATTACGCCATTTGAAATATAAACATCGGCATTTTCCACATTAACAGTTGCAATTTCCACATCTTCTCTAACAATTGCTACATCATAAATTTCTTCTTCACTTCCATCAGCTTTAATTAATCTATCTCCTGGAAGAATATCTCCAACAATTTTAAATTTATATTTTCCTATTTCATTATCCCACACATATAGAGGGTGAGTTTCGGTAGCATCAATTACTCCATTATTTAATGAATAGTATGCTCCTGCGAAATTAAATGTAATATCTGATACTACAACGTTTTGTGCTGAACCTGATAAAGTTTCTGAATGATAGAATCTCCATTCAACTTGGTCACTCTCCGGGTCTTGCGTTTCATCCGGCAATCCGGCTGGAACCCAAGATTTAATTTCATCACCAACATTCAAATCTTCAACGTTAACCATTGTACCATTTGCCAATTCTATTTGTGTACCAAATAATAAACAAAAATCAGGTTCGTTGATTGTATTATAAACATCTACTGCATATAATGTTTTTGTAGTTGTGGTATTATATCCGGTTGCTGCCGTATTATATCCATCTGCATAAGTCATACTTAATACAGAAGATGCTTCCGAATAATTTGCTGCTGCTATTGATGCTGGTGTGATTGGAAACGATGGTGATGCTCCTAATGTTGCAGTACCTACCGTAAAGTTTGCGTTACCAAATGTTACTGCGTAATTTGCTGCTACACTCCCAACTCTAGTCCCATGCACTGCTCCTGCTGAGCCAAATGAGAAGGTTGCTGTTTCGGTTGTACTTTCTACAATATATGTATAAGTTGGCAAATTTGGTGTGACCGAATCAATTGCAAATGAACCAAGAGAAACTTGCGTTCCTGCTGATGCGTTTCTTGCGTTTAATGATGAAGCTTGTGTAGTTCTTGTTGAACCTACTGTTGCTCTGTATAAATTACCTAACGATAAATTTGTTTTTGCCATTGTATAAAGTGTTATTCTCCGTTATAAATATCTAAAAGTTTTTCTTTCCAATCATCTTTGTTTGAAAAGTTTTTAATCATCCAATTTTTAAGTTTTTGGAATTCCGTTTTACGGGTTTCATAATCATCCTCACATATTTTTTCGTAGGTCTCTCTAAACGATATCGCATCACTCGCTTTGTATTTATAATCAAGTGGTACGTGCCATTTTTCATGTAGTATTGGAAGCTTTCCCCAATCCACTGCTTCAAAAATTCCATATCCAAATGGTTCATACTCAAAACAAGAATGAGAGATTCCCCAATCAAGTCCATAGAACCTTTCTTTATGTTTATAATCAAATTTGTAAACTTTTGATTTTTCAAATTTGTATCCATATTTCTTTTTATAATATTTGTTGAATGTTTCTGAATTGGTTGAAATGAATCCACCTAATCCATCCATATATTCAACATTTTTTCTACCTTCAACTCTTGCTGCGTATCCTAATTCAGTAGAAGTAGATAACTCATTATTTATTTTAAAAGTATAAGAATTTGGAATGTGGTGTAAATTTTCCGTTTCATATGGAAAATGATATAACCCTACCCAAACTTTATTTTTAATTTTATCAATCATTTCTGATTCATATTCCCAATTTCCATACCAATGTAAGTATTCATCTTTACCTTGCTGTGCCATTAAAGACACTTTAGTTAAATTATGGAAAACGATTGAATCAATTTTTTCCAAATTTTGATGAATAGCTCTGGTTGGAGTATAATGCCCATGTAAAATATGTATCCTTCTTGCACCTTCTAATATTTCAATAATTTTATCTTCGGATGTTTCCCAAATATGGTCGATATCAATTGGAAATTCTTCGTAATTTGTGGGTTTATGTCTATGGAATAGAAGAAGTGGCTTCACTTCTAAATGAGGTGCCACTTCTTTTATCCAATTTGTTACCCATATATCTGCTCCGCTATTGAACCAGGGTCCTCCTGCGGTAGTGTAGTATATATCGTACATTTATTATAAACCTTTTGAATATTATTTAGATTTGCAATTATCGCATTTACATTCGTAATTATCTAAATCCATTCTTAATTTTTCTATTTGTGTTTGTTGTTCTTTGATACCTTCAATTAATAATGCTACTAATTTGTCGTATTTAACTGCTTTGAAACCATTTTCTCTTGTTTGAACTAATTGAGGTAATACTGCTTCAATTTCTTGTGCAATTACACCCACATCGTTTCCTTCGTATCCGTGCTCAATTTTATTTTCAGCTTTCCAATCATAAGTGTTACCACTAATCTTAGAAATCTTATCCAATGCGTTTTCAATTGGAACGATATTTTCTTTGAAACGAATATCTGAAGATGAGAATGCTACTACATCATTTGTTGCATCAATTCTACCTGCAGTTGCTGATGCTGCCATTCCAATGCCCAATGAGTTAAATTGAACATTTGATGAAGTTGCTACTGCTTGACCAATTGAGAATGTTACTGCTCCGGTTGCTCCACTTACACCTACACCTGTTCCAGCTACTGCCGAAGTAACACCACTATTTGTAATTGTTACTGCTCCGGTTGCTCCACTTACTGAAATACCTGTTCCTGCAACGTTTGAAGTTACACCTGTGTTTGTAATAACAGGAGTTGAACCTTCACCGGTTGCAGTACCTACTGTGATACCACTACCTGCCGTCATAGTTGCTACATAATCGCCAGTTGTATCAGTTCCTAATGCTACTGAATTTGCAGCTATTGTAGTTGCAAATGAGACGTTTGCTAAATTAGTAATAGTTCCTGCACCAGTCACATCACCTGTTAAAGTGATTGAGATATCTTTACCTTCTAAATTATCTAGTCTAGTTAATGCCGAAGAACTAAATGTTTCTAAATTAGCCGTTTCAATCATTAAACTTGCAGTTGCAGAGTTTAAATTTGTAATTGAAGTAGCCTGTGTACCATTTGTAGATAATGCAGTAGATGCTGAACTTTCTAATGCGGTTAATCTTGTTAATGCAGAACCACTAAATGTTTCTAAATTAGCCGTTTCAATCAATAAACTTGCAGTTGCAGAGTTTAAATTTGTTATTGAAACACCTTGTGAATCGTTTGTAGTTTTAGCAGCTGATGCTGAAGTGATTAAGCTTCCACTAACCACACCGATTTCAGTAAATCTTGTATTAGCAGAACCACTAAATGTATTTAAATTACTTACCGAAGTATTTAAACTTGCAGTAGTTGTGTTTATATTTGAATTTAAAACCGAAACATCTACACCATCAACATTTCCTGTTAATGTAATATTTCCTACAATATCAATTGATTTATTAATATCTAAAGTAGAGTTGGTATCATCCCAAAGAATACTTGCATTTGCACCACTAATAAAAATACCTGCTCCGTTTGCTCCCGCAGAAGTTGTTGTACCTATTGCTAATTCAATTAGTTTATCTTCTACTAAAAGATTTGAAGTGTTAAGTGTAGTTGTATCACCTTGTACTGTAAGGTTACCTAATACTGTTAAATCTGCACCACTTAATGATAATGCGGTTTTTAATGAAGATGTATATGTATTTAAATTAGTTACTGAAGTGTTTAAACTTGCAGTAGTTGTGTTTATATTTGTTATTGAAACACCTTGTGAATCATTTGTAGTTTTAGCTGCTGATGCAGATGTTATTAAACTTCCACTCACAACTCCAATTTCGGTAAATCTTGTATTAGCAGAACCACTAAATAATTCTAAATTGGTAGTTTCAATTATTAAACTTGCAGTTGTTGTGTTTAAATTAGAAACCGAAGTATTTAAACTTGCAGTTGTTGTATTTAAATTTGTTATTGATACACCTTGTGAGTCATTTGTAGTTTTAGCTGCCGATGCTGAAGTGATTAAACTTCCACTAACTACACCGATTTCGGTTAATCTTGTATCAATACTTGCGGTGTAAGTTTGTAATGTAGTAGATTTGGTATTTTCAGAACCACTAAATGTATTTAAATTACTTACTGAAGTGTTCAAACTTGCAGTAGTTAAGTTTATGTTTGTTACCGAAGTGTTTAAACTTGCGGTTGTACTATTTAAATTTGTTATAGATGTATTTGATGAACCCGTTGCGGCTTCCAATGCAGTTAATGTAGCTGCAGTTAATGTTTTTACAACACTTGTACCTTCTACAAATTTAATAGAACCTGTTGAGATATATAAATCTCTCCAAATTTTAGTTGCAGAACCTAAATCAAATGCGTTTGTTGTTTGAGGAATAAGTGATGAACTTAAAGATGCTACAACATTTACAGTATCAACTGATGCATCACCGATTGTGATTGCTCCACCTAATGTTAAATTTCCTGCAATATTTGCGTTTCCAGTAATATCTAATCCAGAACCTGAAATTGCTCCAAAGTTTCCGGTACTTCCTGTACCTCCTGATGATAGTATGATATCGCCTGTTGCTCCACCTACTACTAATGTTCCCAATGTGGTATTCACATATGGTTCTCCGAATGCTAATGAACCGGATTGTTGTGCGGTCGTACCGCGTCTAAATTTAAGTCCCATTTTAGTTTACTCTTTTTTTTAGTTTAAAGTATAAGAAATCCCTATACCCCTATAAATATCTATTTATTTTCTAATCGTTTAATTTTTGCTGATAATTCTTTGATTGCTTCAATTAATAATGGAATAATTTTTTCATATTGAACTGCTTTATATCCGTTATCTCTATTTGTTACAATTTGTGGAAGGATTTCTTCGATTTCTTGTGCTATTACCCCTACATCGTTTCCTTTATGAGAATGTATTTCTTCATATCCTTCTTTCCAATCATATGTATTACCACTAATAGATTCAACTTTTTCCAATGCGTTTTGGATTGGTTGAATATTTTCTTTCAAACGAATATCCGATGAATAGAATGCGGTGATATCTCCAGTCGCTCTAACTTCACCTACAACCCCACTCGCAGCAGTTCCAAGTCCAATACAATGGAATTGCACATGCGAAGATGTACTACCACCCGTTGTAGATGATAGAGTAACTTGTGATGAGCCTGATACTAATGTATGCGTAGAGCTTGCTATTAGTTCAAATGCGGAGCTTAATTGAGATGAGCCTGATACTACTCCATCGGTATTTAATTTATCTTTAACATTTGAATCAAAGTTAGTGATTGAATCTGCGTTTATTTGAGATGAACCGCTTACGATTCCATTATTGCCTGTATATGAACCACTATGAATATCAGTTCCACCTAATATTTGTGATGAACCTGATAATAATGTATGTGTAGAACTAGCTATTACTTCAAATGCAGATGCTAATTGAGATGAGCCACTTACTATTCCTCTACCATTTGTTTCATAAGATGAAGTTGCTGCTTCTATACTATTTAATCTACTATTAGTTGATGTGGTGAATGTATTTGTTCCAGCAATACTAGCCGTAAATGTATTTATAGATGCTGAAAATATATTTAATGGGCCTAATGGACTTCCTCCACTAATTCCACCTATACCTTCAATATAATCAATTCTTTCCTCGTGATTAGTTGATGAAGAATATAAATACCATAAACTTTGAGAAGTTGCTGATGCTGATGCTATTAAACTACCACTAACAACTCCAATTTCAGTTAATCGTGAATTATATGAAGCAGTTAAAGTTTGAATTGTAGTTGCTCTTGTTTCTAAACTTGCAGTTTCATTACCAATTGCACTTAATTGTGAATTATATGAAGCAGTTAAAGTTTGAATTGTAGTTGCTCTTGTTTCTAAACTTGCAGTTACACCCCCTAATATAGTATTTTGAGTTAATTGAGAACTACTAAATGAGTTCAAATTTGTAACTGAAATTGTATTCGCAGATGCAGTTAAAATTAACGAACCTGTTATAGTTGCTAATGCAGTATTTTGAGTTAATTGAGAACTACTAAATGAATTTATATTTGTTATTGAAATTGTATTCGCAGATGCAGTTAAAATCAATGAACCACTTATAGTTGCTAAATTGGTATTTTGAGTTAATTGAGAACCTGTAAAATTATTTAATTCTGTCAATTGAGATGATGCACTTATTAGTGTATGTGTGGAACTAGCTTTTTCTTCAAATATAGAACTTAATTGTGCCGATGATGATATTACACTATCGCCACCTGCTCTTAATAATTTACTTTCATTTCCCAATGCTCCACCTTTCCAATAATCTAAAGTTGAATCCCATAATAGAGAACCAGAAACATTATTTGGTGCAGTTGGGTCTTTAACTAATAAACCAGCATTTGTATTAGATGAACCATTTAATTCAATAATATTATCACCTAATTGAATTGTAGTTGAATCTATTGTAGTTTGTGTTCCTTTAACAACTAAGTTTCCTAATATTGTTATAGATGAACCAGTTAATTCAATTGCAGTTTTTAAAGATGATGTGTATGAATTTAATTCTGCTATTGAAGTATTTACACTTGCACTTGTACTTTCTAAATTTGTTAATCTAGTTTTAGTTGATGCCGTAAATGCATTTGTTCCAGAAATGGATGCTGTAAATGCTTCTAAATTATTTAGTCTACCATCTCTAATATCAATATATCCTTTTACTGCAAATTGTGTTGGAACTGTATCTTCGCCTGTAATTCCTTGTGCGTTTAATAAAGTTGCGTTATTACTAACTTCATTTAATACAACACCTACACCTACTCCGTTTCTTTTGAATGGGCCGATTGCACTTAAACCTGATAGATTGAATTGGTTTGCATCAATTGTAACTTCTCCTGTCAATTGATTAACTGCGAAGAAATCGCCAATTTTTAAATTACCTATATTATCAACCGTTGAATAGAAAACTCTACCTGGAGCATATTCAACAATTTCTTTTGTTCTATTTGGAACACCACCGAATTTTGGAAGTGCGTTATATGTAACACCACTACCACCATATTCCATTACCAATCCACCTGTTGAGATATTTGATAATTGGTGAAAATAAACATTGTTTCCGGTTGTAATTGAAGGTGGTGCAGGATAAACTGTTACATATCTTTGATTTGCAGAACTACCGGTTGCAACATTCGTTACTAAATAATTAGAACCACTTAAAATCATATTTGAAGAAATATCAATACCTCTACTTCCACTTTCTAATTGGAATAATATTGCAGCAATACCACTAATTTCTGCTTTACCTGCTACAGTTGTAGCTTGAATCGCACTTCCACCAGTTGGTGCTGCGATTGTAAGAGTTGGTTGTGATGTATATCCACTACCAGGAGTTAAAATTACAATTTGGTCAATTGAACCATTTGCATTAACATTTGCTTCTGCGGTTGCTTGAACACTTGCTCCTCCACCACTAATAGTCACACTTGCAACCGAACCTGTATAACCTGCTCCGTCTTGGTCGATAACTGCACCAACTACTGTTGATGTCAATGTTTGTAATGAAGACCCCGTATTATATGTTTGAGGGAAATATGTTTTAGATACTAATCCTTCTTTACCAAAATCTATTACTGAATTTGAAATATTTGCAAAACCACCATTTACAGTTTTGAAACCATATGTACAAAATGTTGTAAAACACGATACAAATTGTGCATATCCTTTATTAATTATTAAGTGACCAGGTCCACCTTGGTTTACCTGTGTGAACGCATCTGCTACAAATGATTCTAATGGTGATGATGGATGTACTAAGTTACCATCAATTCTAATACCACCACCTGCTCCTTGCTCATCTATTACGCCTGAACCAATTACAGCATTAGATGCATTTCTTACATCATTTACATTATATGGTAATGGTGCATAATTTGTATTTCCTGGTATAAGAGATAATAAAGTACCATCAGTTGTGAATGGTCCTGTAATTGAGGAACAATTCTGAATATATGGTGATGTATCAATTATTGGTCTTTTTGATAAAGGAGCCGGTATTGATATGTGTGGTTTTTCCGTTGCCGAATAATTTGTACCACCACTTACCACATTTATTTGTGTAATAACTCCACCTGCAACATTTGCAGTTGCGGTAGCTACACTTCCACTAACATTTGGTCCTTCTATAATAATTCCTAAATCCTGATTATTTCCATTGGTATATCCTGTCATAGAATGTACTACGGATATTGTTGCTACACTTCCACCACTTATTGTTGTATTTGCGGTAGAACATGGATAGGAAAATGCAAATGAAGGATTTTGTAAATTTAAAAATCTTAAACCATAAAAGTAGTTTCCATTGTGACAATGAAAATAATCTTTTGTAGGATTCGCTGCTGTTAATCTTACAGTACGAAGGTTATCACCAACTATTGCAACTCCAGGAGGAACTTCGATTGGATTTTGTTCGGTATAATTACCACTACCTACAAAAATTGTATATCTTTGTGTATTTGAAAAAACTGCCGAACCTAAATATTCAACTGCTGCCTTAATTGTTCTAAATGGAACTGATGGGTCTGAACCATCATTACTATCACTACCACTTGGAGAAACATATAATCTATTTGAACCAGACATTTCATTATCATACAAAGATGATGATGCTTCTACTCTATCTAATCTATTATCTACTGATTGAGAAAATGCTTCTAAATTACCTATACCTGCTATTGCACCTGAAATAAATGAAGCTGATATTGTATTAACATATAAGTTTTTATACCATTTAGAATTACTACCTAAGTCATATGTACTACCACTATCTGGAATAATTGATGAACTTAAATCTGCATTAAAAATAACACTATCCGATGTAGAATCGCCAATTGTAATTGTTCCACCTAATACAACATTACCCGATACATATAAGTTTGATGCAGTAATATCTCCGGATGCAGATATTCCACCTTTCAAATATAGTGAACCTGTATTTAGTTCATCCAATTTTGCTAAAGTAATTTCTCTTTCACCTACTGCGTATTGTAACGAGTCAGGTCCTTTGTTTACATATAATTCACCATCCACTAAAGATAATGAACCCGAACCTCTTCTTAATTGAAATATAGCTGCCATTTAATTCTATTATGT
>Ga0208311_1000585_pt1 | contig 10249 bp, 10 predicted proteins | sample Colrivmet1562A02_FD_187683 | JGI IMG/M metagenome (GOLD analysis project Ga0208311, IMG submission 187683) | Estuarine microbial communities from the Columbia River estuary - metaG 1562A-02 (SPAdes) (version 2) | ecosystem: Environmental > Aquatic > Marine > Intertidal zone > Estuary | place... | reverse complement strand
AACTAACTCTATAACTAACTCTATAACTAACTCTACACAAGCTAATTTAAGAAGAACATTTATATTAAATCTTAAAAAATATATAAATCAATATGAAACTGAAATTAATACTTTTTATATAAATAATCTGATACATAATAGTGTATTTTTAGATGTAGAATATACAAATGATATTTATGATGATTTTTCAACATTTCCTATTTCTAAAGATACATCAATGTTATTTATAATAGGAGTTTTACGAATTGTAAAAAATCAATCTTTTTATACTGATTTTACAAGTAAAAGATTAACTTATCAAGAAGAATATAAAATTTTAGATAATTTTTTAGATTACATAAGTAATCAAAATGATAAAAATAATAAATTTCCTGTTACTGTATTTCATTGGAGTCATGCTGATAAATACATTATAGAAAAATCTCTTTCTAGATATCCCGATTTACAAGAAAAATACAACTCTAAACAAATTATTTATATTGATTTATTAATTGTATTAAAACAAACAATTACTTTACCAAGTTATTCTTTAAAATATGTAGCAAAAGAATTATTAAACTTACATTATGATACTGATTGTCAAAATGGTTTGGATGCAATGTGTAGCATTATACAAAATGATATAATGTTAACAAATCAAAAGAGTACTAGTAAACAAGATTTATTATCTCTACAATCAAGTAAAGATATTATCAAATACAATAAAATAGATACTACCTTATTATATAATGTTTTAATTCATTTTATTAAAAATGCAACTTTGCAGAATTAGGTTTTCTACCACGACGTTTTTTAGTTTCAAGTTCTTTATTACCTGAAATTTGTTCTTGAATAGGTACATTACCGATAGCAAATTCTTCAGTTTGAGAAGGTACATTACCAATGGCAAATTCATCAGTTTGAGAAGGTACATTACCGATGGCAAATTCGTCAGTTTGAGAAGGTACATTACCGATGGCAAATTCGTCAGTTTTACCGATTTGAGAAGGTACCTCGAAATTTGATTCTACATCACTTTCTATATTGAATTCCTCATTTTCTAATAAATCTTCTGTATGTAACTGTATATTGTCTTCTATGTTGTCTTCTATGTTGTCTTCTATGTTGTCTTCTATGTTGTCTTCTATGTTGTCTTCTATGTTGTCTTCTATGTTGTCTTCTATGTCGTATTCTTCAGATATATTTTCTGATATATCATCTGAAAAATTATCCGAATTTTCAATTTGTTTATATTCTAGTGAATTTTTATTATGTGCGTAGTAAAATGATGAAAGCAATAGATCAATGCCTATTATATATATAATAAATTTATTGAAAATGGATAAAAATTCTTCATTGTAAAATAAGAAATAGAGATAAATACAAGCATATACAACTAAACCTATTCCTATAGCGTATATAGACGTATATTCTAATTCAGTTTTAGTTAAATTATTTAACAAGTATTGTGATATTATAAACATTTATTAATGTAATCTAATAAATTAATAAATAGTCCTAAACGAAAAGATATGATCTACATTTAGTGAAATTTAATACAATGGTGAAATACTTTGCAAATATGTTTAAGTAATTCTCCTTTTGTACGATTTCCATTATAATTACCAATAATTTTACCAGTTTGATCAAAAAATTTAAGTGTTGGGTATCCACTGAAATCAAGTGCTTCGACTAATTCTCGATTTTGTTTTAAATAAGAATCTTCAATTGATAAAAGAGGGAAATCATCTCCTAATTGATGATGCAATTCGTCAAATATTGGTTGAAATCTTTTACAATGCCCGCACCAATCAGCGTGAATTAATAAAAGACCAGGTTTTTTTTTACTAACATTTACATCCAAGAATACTTTGTCTCCTACAACTTGAAAATTTTTATCTATAATTTTACCTAACATTGTGTTTTATTTATACAAATAAATAAAATTTTAATAAAATAAAATGTTTATAATATTTAAGTTGTAAATATGTCAGACAATGTAGAAAATGAATCAGATATAAATATGATAAATATAGCTTTAAATAATATGACGTTAGGGGACGACAAGGTAACTGACGACAAGGTACCTATAATATTAGACGACAAGGTAACTGACGACAAGGTACCTTTAATATTAGACGACAAAGTACCTTCAATTCTTCCAATGAAGAATTCGTTAGACGACAAGGTACCTATAATATTAGACGACAAAGTACCTTCAATTCTTCCAATGAAGAATTCGTTAGACGACAAGGTACCTATAATATTAGACGACAAAGTAACTGACGGGAAGTTAAAAAATAAAAATAATATAAAAATAGATTTTACAAAAACAGTTTTTACACCAATGGAAAAAGAACTTATTCGTAAAGAAGTTGAGCTTATAAAAGAAAAATATCCACAGTATATACCTATTATAATAAGACCAAAAAATAAAAGTATTGAAATGTTAAGATATAAATTTTTAGTAAATGGAGATATTACTGTTGGTCAATTTATGTGTATTATACGTAAAAAAATACGAAATATAAAATCATCTGAAGCTTTATTCTTAATAGTAAATAATACTTTAGCACCATCTACAAATTCATTATCATTAGTTTATACACAACAAGTAGATAAAGAAACAAATATGTTATTTTTTACATTATGTAATGAAAATACATTTGGGAAAAATTGAATTAATCATGTATTTGTCAGATAATAATATGACAGTTATTGATTTGCAGAATTTAGAAGTAGATAAATTTAAATTAGGAAAATCTGGTAGAGCTATAAAGTTATTTTACGATAAGGAACCTGTACAAATATGTACATCAACAATGTATTTACCTTTTGGTGTCAAATCTGTTTCAAAAGAATGGTCAAATTATTCAGAATATAACATGGACTGTTTTTTAAATAATTCTACAAGTGATATTTCTATCACATTTAGAGAATCTATTGAAAAATTAGATTCTATTATTCGAAATTTGGTAAAAGAAAATTTAACATTATTTGATTCAAAAACAGAAAAAGCAAATGAAAATTTTATATATAATGCTATCTTAAGAGAAAATGGATCATATCCAAAATTGATGCGACTTCAATTGTCCAGAGATAGAAATGGGAATTTTGAAAGTGTCATTTTTGATGAATCTAAAAAAAAAATCAAAATTGACGAACATAATATTGATACAATTTTAACAAAAGGTAAAAATTTTAAAACAATCATTGAATGTGTAAAAATTTGGCATTATAATGGTAAGGTAGGAAGTATTTGGAATATAGTACAATTAAAATTTTCAGAAAAAACTTTAAAAGAAATAGAACCGGATCAAAGAACAGTTAGTGGAGCAAACGTGTATAATCAGTTGCTTATAATCGATGATTAAAAATTTAGATATACATATACCTATATGTATCTGTGTCTTCTACATAATTAATTTGATATTTTATATTTTCAAATAATGTCGTAAAGAGTTTATCCTTTATAATTATACCTTGACGTCCATCGACGTCGTCGGTAAATGTACCTTGACGTCCATCGACGTCGACATGTATTGGTAAGATTTCTAACAATATAGCCTTATTTAATTCTAGTAAAATTTTTTCTATTATTCTATAGTATTCTCGTATACCACTAGTAACAGATTTATTAATAGTAGTTGAATGTATTATATGCATAATACTGGATATATCAAAGATTACTGGTATCTTAATGCCTATATTAGAAATAATTTCTGGAATACAATGTTTTTCAATAATATAAACGATGTCTTGCTCTTTTGGCATTTCAACGTTTATAATATTTAAACGATCTAAGAGAATTTTATCTATTTTATTGATATCATTAAAGGTAAAAATATAAAAAACCTTAGACAAATCAAAATGCATTCCGTAAAAATAATGATCACTAAAATTATTATTTTGAGTTGGGTCTGTTAAATAACATAAGAATGAAAAAATATCTTTTCCATTATCCGTTTCAGATACTTTATCTAATTCATCAAAGTAAATAATAGGATTATTGATTTTGCAGTCAATAATATTTTGTAATATCTTACCAGGACCACTTTCTACATATACATATCCGTGACCCAAGAAAAATGACGAATCTCTTACTCCACCTAAGGATATAGTTTTTATGGGTATATTTAATACATTTGATAGAACTTTAATAAATTTACTTTTACCTACACCAGCAGGACCACATAAGGCTATATTATTTCTATTACTATATGGATTTGTAATAAACTTACAAACTACATTCAAAATTTCATTTTTAACACTTTCCATACCATATATTTCTTTATCTAAATTTGACTTGATTAAATTTATAAATTTTATTATTCCTTCAGCTATATGATCATTTATATTATATGATTTATTCCATGGATAAGATAAACTTGTATCTACAAAAATTTGATTTTTATAATACTCTGTTGTATCAATACTAGATCTCTTCATATTATGATAATGCTTTAATATAACAGCCTTATTCGTATCACTTGTTGGTATATTTAATATGACTTCTTTTAAATAATCATCTGTTAATTTTTTATTAACAAAGTTATTAATACGAATAACTGGTATATTATCAGCGATTTTAGATGATTTATCCTTTGTTTTAGACTGATGTTTTTTACACATAGTCGTTTCCAAATGACAAACTTCCTTGCAAGTTTCACCAATTTTTTTACCCTTTTTAAAAATATATTTACAATACCTCATTAAACGTATACAATAAAATAATAATATGAAATTACTATCCGATACATCAACGTTACACATCATTACATAAAAATATAATTTTTGTGTGAAAATATATAGATTTAGTACATTACTCACTATATATTAAACGAGCACACTCATATCTGAGCCGGCTGTATCTTGCATCCAAAAATATTTCATCACCAATTTTTTAATAAAATATTTGTACTTCCTAGAATATCTCTATCTATTGTAAAATTGCAATCTTTACAAATAAACATTTCGGAGTTTGTTTTTGTAAAAGTATTACAAGCTAAACATCTCTGACTCGTATATTCTTCTGTTATTATATGTATTTTGACATTTGTAAATTCTTCAGCTTTGGTTTTCAGCCTTTCAATGAATTTACAATGCCCTAATACAACCATATTTCTAACTGTTTTTGAACTAATTTTTCTATTAGAACATTTTATTATATCATTCCCCTTTGTTAATTTTGGTATATAAATATTTTTGTAATTCGTACATAAAAAATTAACACTTTTATAATGTAATTCATTTTGTAAATGTTGAATTCTTTCTCTTAATTTTTTAATTTTTAATACGTTTTTACTATTCTTTTTACTTAATAATTTATCAAGTCTTAATAAATGAGCATATAAAACTCTTGATGATCCTTCACCAATTGTTATATAACTGTCATTATCTGGACTGTAAATTGTTTGGAACTTTCTTATACCTGGATCAAGTGAACATATCCAGTTCGATTCATCATTCCTTTTCATTTTTATTTCTTTTGGTACACAAATATAATAATGTAATCCGTTAAAATGTATTGTACAGTCATTTTTTATCTCCTTTATCTTTTCAGTAGTTCTTAATCTAAAATTAGTAGTTCTTTCTTCATAAATTCCTAAATCTCCATTTTGATAAACTTTTATGGATTCTTTAGGTACTCCTATAGTCCATTTTAATAATTTCTTACTTTTATATCTTAAATTAAAATATCTAATATGACCATTTTTCAAATTACTAATAGCTGATTGTAAATTTTTATAAGATTCAAATACTGCTGATTCACGAATAGCTTTTGGTGTCTCTAGTATCCATTTTATACGTGAACAACACGATTCGGGTACAATTAAATTACGCAATTCTAATTTACTATAATAAGTATTTGAATTTTCAGGTTTTACATCTTTATAAAGTGGTCTTTCAGTCCCTTCATTTAACAAACTTATTGTTTTATTATAAGTATATCTATGATGATAATTCCACATTTGTAATGTTTTTATTTGAATCGAGTTCAATTTTAATTTTATTTTGTCCATTTTTAATAATGGTTCCATTTGAGTATTTTCTTTTACCATTCCACCTGCAAGCAAATACTTGTAAAATGGCAAGAATATCCTCAGTGAATTCTTGTTCTGGTGTTTTATTTTCTTTATCGAGAACCAGGATTTTTGTATGGTTTTGTAAGAATTGCCATTCGATAAGTTCAAATCCGAATCTACAAAGTCTGTCCTTGCTAGAGATAACCACTTCATTGAGTTGTTGTTTATTAGACATTTCCAATAATTTAAGAAGTCCAGGTCTTTTGTAATTAAGTCCTGATCCAATGTCTTTAATAATTTTATAATCTGGATATTTACTACTAAGATATAAGCATTGTCTTTGAAGATCATCTTTTTGTTTTGAAGAAGAAACTCTACAATAAATAACATTTTGTTTAGTTCTAATTTTACAATCTTTATATTGATTGATTGTTGTAGGAATAAAATAAACACGTTGATTGCTTGGTGTTCTTTTATATGTAATTTTATTACTGTCTGCCCATCTTCTAATTGTATTTCCCGTAACTCCAAAAATTTCACAAGCATTTTTACTGGATGTCCAATAACCACATTCATCATTCATCTTAATTTTTTAATTAAATTCATTTAAAATTCATTTTTTACTAAATGAATTTTGAATTATGTAACGTTGTGTAACAAATGCCTAACAGTAGGTTACCTCTTTTAACACTTTTACAAGATAAAATATATCTTAAATACATTTTTATTATATCTATATAAAAATAATAAGAAAATAAACAAGAAAGAAATAATAAACGCAAGAAAAAACTTAAAAAAAATTACATTTTGATATATATATATAATACAATGTCATTAAAAACCCGAATGAAAAAGAATATTGCTAAATTGAATAGTGATAAATGTCATTATTATAAACCTCATATTATTTCTATAAAATCTTATCAAATTTTAAATTTTTTAAATACTGTAACAGATTTTGATGAAAAAGTAAAAAATTTGGTATTGTTTCAAAAAATTTTATACGAATCTGTTAAACCATTATATAAAAATTGTTCACCTAATATGGTTTATACTTTTTTGGATGAAATTCATTTGGTTTTTTTTTATAATGACGATGGTAATTATATTTATGATGGAAATATTAACAAAACTATTACTGCGATGACAAGTTCTATAAGTGTAAACTTTTGTAAAGAATTATGTACACGCGGAATCGATTTCGATTTTACATTTAGTGGACAAATTGTTGAATTTGATAAAGATTATGAAACTTTAAATTATCTTATTTGGAGACAAAATGATTGTAAACGTAATACTTTAACAATATTATACAAGTGTTTACATCTTGATTTATTTTTAGAAAATAATCTTGATTTAAACATTAAATTATCAGATATCAAAAAAGATATTGATAACATTTTAAACAAAGATGTTGAATTATCATTAGTTCATTTGATAAGAGGAAATATTATTAAAAAACATCAACAAGTATATTGTAAAATACAAGATAACAAAGATAACAAAGATAACAAAGATGCCAAAGATGCCAAAGATAACAAAGATGATATTATGGTAACTCGTAATAGACTTTATATTGAACATTTTTTATTTACAGATGATTTTGATAAAAATTTTGAAAAATACATAAAACAACTTGTCGTAAAAAATTAAAAAAGATTATCATTATTGGTATATATGGACGTAATTACAGTAGATGGTAAACAATACGATCCTTATTTTATATTAGATGTGACTAGAGATGATACAGATAAACATATTTCTAAATCTTTTAGAGAAAAGGTTAAAAAGTACCATCCTGATAAATATACAGATAAAGAAAAAAAACGCAAGTATGAACAATATTTTAAAATATTATCAGAATCTTATAGATATATTCAAGATAGAAAATCTAATAGTAGTGATTTACGAAACAATTATAAAAAAAATAAAAAAACACAAAATGAAGAAAAAAATAAAAAAACTAAAAAAACACATAAAGATTTTGAAGAATTAAATGAAAAGTGTGATAAAAAAATAAAAAATACAAATCCAAATGATTTTGGATATGGAGATAATTATAAACGTCTCGGACAAATAGAAGATTATGAAAAGGAAAATTTAAATATTTGTAAACAATTTGGTAAGAAAAAATTTTCATTAAACGAATTCAATAAAATGTTTGAATATAATCGTAGAAACGAAGATCAAGATAAAATAACTTCAAAAGCCTTAATTCACAAGACTACAGATGGTTTTTCTGGATATAATTCTGGCGATTTTGGTAATTCTGCTTTAGTTAGTTCATTTAATGGTTTATTAATAACAGGTGATGATTTAGGCGAACGGGGCGTTGGATATTGGGGATCTAATTACAGTGATTATAAATATTCTTATAAAAGAGGAACTAAAAACCCAGATCGACGTATTCAAGTTCCTAAAGATTTTGTACCAGTATCACAGCGTAAAAAATATGATGAAAATATAGATGAAAAATATTCAGAATATAAATGTAATTATAATAATAAGACTTTTACTAGAAAAGAACGATCTAATTTTAAAAATGAACAAAATATTTTATACGAAAAAACTTATAATAAATTATTAGAAAAAGAAGAATATGATAAGAAAATGGTTATGAAATATATAGAGCAATATGACGAACCAACAATTAGAATGGCGTTATCTGGAGAATTAGATCAAACACCAACGTATACATCAGCTTTAAAAAAATATATAGAATAAAAAAATAAATTTATTTAAAGTAAATAATTATATATATATTATGGATGATTATAATTTTTTAGATGAATTATTTGATATTATAAATGAACAACCATTCACAACATCTAGATTCAGTGAATTTGAAGAGACTATTCAACTTAATCAACAAATTATAAATAATATTTATAATATAAGACGTCATTTAGAATATTCGGATTATGATACCTCACCGTTTCGACAAGATGAATCACCGACAGATTCATCAGGTATCGTAAATGATATATATCCATTAAACTATGAAAATAACATAGATAATTTTAATAATAATTTTAACATAGATACTTTTAATAATAATTTTAACATAGATACTTTTAATAATAATTTTAACATAGATACTTTTAATAATAATTTTAACATAGATACTTTTAATAATAATTTTAACATAGATACTTTTAATAATAATTTTATAAATGATTTGTTTAATATATTCAATCAAACAATTAATGAAAATATTGAACAGGAATTTGAAGATGTCAAAGTTACATTAACCCCTGAACAATTTTCTCAATTAAAGTGTGAAAAAATTTCTAATGATAATGTAGATAGATATTGCAATAAACCTTGTAATATTTGCATGGATAATTATAATGTAGATGAAGAAATTACGTTTTTAGTTTGTAATCATTATTTTCATACAGATTGTATTAAACATTGGTTATGTAATGAAAAGGTAACATGTCCAGTTTGTAGAAAAGATAATAGATAAAGCTTATTTTTTTTGCATACTTTTTTAACCTTATTATTTTAATTTTACTTAAAAACACTAGACTTTATTATAAATATGACAGTTATAATAAATTCGGAAATTTTATCATCTTTAAGTATTGTTATATTAAAAAGATCTCAAAAAGTAACTTCTAATCATAATTATTATTTTAGTCCAAATATGGCAATGTATTTATATAATCCTAAAGTTATCTTTATTAAACCTAAATTTATTGTTTTCGAATTTGATAAACGTACACATTTGAATTTATTATTATTAATTAGACGCCTTGATGACACATTACAAAAACAATTAAAGAAAAATTTTAGTGAATTATTTGATAAAGAAATACATAATATAGTATCCGAAACTGATACACATTTTACACTAAGATGTTTTTTACCAACCGTTCGTAATAAATATAATATAATATGTAAAGGTGACGTCGATAATATGATATTTAAATTACCTAGATTAGATTGTGTGTTTAAAGATATTATGATAGAAATTAAAAATATATGGAAAACAGGTGACAAAATAGGTTATAATATTGAACTAAAATCTGTTAATTATACCTAAACAAGATTTTATATTATACTAACTTTTTTAGGTTTAGATTGACATTTTCTTAGAAGACTTTTTTTTTGCAGAAACTTTCTTTTTCGGTGAAGACTTACGTTTAATAGAAGATCTTTTTAGTTTTGGTGAAGATCTTTTTAGTTTTGGTGAAGACTTCTTTTTTGGTGAAGACTTACGTTTAATAGAAGATCTTTTT
>Ga0208311_1000565_pt1 | contig 10443 bp, 9 predicted proteins | sample Colrivmet1562A02_FD_187683 | JGI IMG/M metagenome (GOLD analysis project Ga0208311, IMG submission 187683) | Estuarine microbial communities from the Columbia River estuary - metaG 1562A-02 (SPAdes) (version 2) | ecosystem: Environmental > Aquatic > Marine > Intertidal zone > Estuary | place... | reverse complement strand
CCGTATTCGGATTAATGGCTGCATCGTTGTCATTGCAATCTGTATTGTTGGCTACGTATCCCGCTGGTGCATTACAAACAAGCGTGTCTTGCGCAGGATTACCAAAACCGTCAGCATCTGCATCTGCGTAAAACAAACTAGGCACAAGCGTGCTTGAAGTTCCCCAAAGCGAAACGTTATCCATACGGAAGGTTGAAGTTGCCGTGGCTTGGTTGGTGATATAAAAGCGGAAGGTAACGGCGCTAATGTTAGTGAATGCTGCAGGTAAAACCACGGTATCTGCTAAAACGTTGTTGCCGTTCCATGCCGTTCCAACAGTATCGATGTCGGCTGCATAATTATCTAAGCTTGAACGGATGTGGATCGTTGGCGTACCACCTGTAGAACTCACACGGTGGTTAAAAGCAAGTTTGGCAATATTGAGGCTGCTACAGTTAGCTCCTGTAATACTAAACTGATTGTATTGATTGAGGTCAATTGTTGGGGTCAAGTTCCAGCCGGTATTATTGAAAACATTGGCCGTTGGCGAACAAGTGGCTCCTTGGTTGGTAAAAGCACCGAATGTAGCGACACTTGGTTGTGTGGTCACGCCGTTGGCCAAAACAGGACAATTCGCGACATCGGTAAATTCGTAAATACCGAACTGCAAGGGTGCGTCGAAACCATTACAGTCTTCGTCTACGCCGTTTCCTGGCACATCTACAGCACCCGGATAAATAGCATTGTTGGCGTCGTTGCAATCGGTGCTATTCGTTACGTAACCGGGAATGGCTGCACAACCCACTTGGGTTACGGCTGCATTTCCATAACCGTCATTGTCTGCATCTTGGTAATACGTAAGCGAACCTACTATATTGAGATTGAGCGTAATAGTGCTGTCACAACCCGCAATGTTTTGTGTCAGTTGGGTATAGGTGCCAGATGCGCTGTAGGTCTGGTTGTTCAAAGTATAAGGCCCACAATTGGTTATGTTTAATGTGGACGTATTTGCATTATTGATCGTCAAATTCAAATTGATGATGGAATCACAGCCCGCTACATTGGCATTGGCCAAAGTTTGAACGTACGTTCCCGAAGTTGTATAGGTTTGGTTGTTGAGCGAGTAGGTATTACACGCAGTTGCAGCGATGGTATTATAACTCACACAAGACGCCGCTGAGCCGGGTGTTACAGAAGCCCAAGTATCTCCAGCTCGAATTTCGTCAATTTCATAGTTACCTGTGCCGGCAGCTTGTCTGAGGAAAATGGATTGGATGCCTGCGGTGGCCCAAGTACTGGTGCCAGAAGAGTTGGTTACTGCGGCAGCTGGTTCGGCCGCACCGGGAATGGGATTGACCCAAAGCGAGGCGGTAATCGGCGAACCCGGAGCAGTGGCCGTTGCTTTGGCAACCACGAAAAGGGTCGAATTTAAAGGGTATTCTGTTGGAGCATAGGAAATACTAACGGTACCTCCTGAGGTATTGAGGATGCCCAACTGAAAAGTATTTGGGGTCGTTCCCAGTTTGATGTGTAAACGAGGGAAAAAGATAGTCACATTTGTAGCGCCGGCCGAAGCTGCAAAACCAATGAAATAATTACCAGCAGCTGTAAGACCGGTAGTATTAAGTACATTCAACAAAAAAGAAAAGTAACCAGTGGTTCCTGGTATGGCGATAGGCTTATTGATGTCTTCCGACCAAGTTGAGTTGAGTTCAATGCGATTGCCTACAGAAGCTGCTAAACCAGGATAAGAAAGGCTGTTGCCCGATCCAGACGGTGTTGTTACCGCTAAAATTTGCCCAGCGGTTCCGCTGTGGGTGGTCCAGCCATTGGCGTTAGCCAAGCCTGTAAAATTAAAAGATTCAAAGGCCTGTGCAAATGCATTTAGACTTAGAATAGTTAAAACAAAAAGTAAACCTTTTTTCATAAACATATTTTTAGATAGGTAAAATTACAACTTTGTAAGTTAATTTACTGGAAATTAAGATGAATACTCCATTAAAAAGGCGAGGTTGCCCTCGCCTTTGATCAGTAAATGAAACAGCGCTTACTCTGCAGTTGGTTGTTCTGGTGCCGGACGCTCAGGACGTGGCAACAAAACTTTGCGAGATAATTTCCATTTTTTAGTCTTTGGATCTTTTCCGATGACCTTGAACGTGAGCATTTCACCTTCCTTAACGACATCTTCCATTTTTGCTGTTTTTTCCCAGGCAAATTCAGAGATGTGGATCAGGCCGTCGGTACCAGGCACGATTTCAACGAAGCAACCGAATTCTTTGACAGACTTCACTTTTCCTTCGTAAGTAGCACCTTCGTCAACTTGCGGTGGAAATGCAATTTGACGGATGAGGCGAATGGCTTCTGCCATGTCGTTACCGTTGTTAGAAAGTACCTGAACACGTCCTTCACCATTTGGTAATTCTTCAATGGTAATGGTGGTTTTGGTTTCTTTCTGTAAACCTTGGATGATTTTTCCGCCAGGTCCGATGATGGCACCAATCATTTCGTTCGGCACGTTGAATGCCTCTAGACGCGGTGTTTGCGGCTTGAGCTCTGGACGCGGTGCTGGCATGGTTTCGGTGATTTTGCCGAGGATGTGCAAGCGACCTGCGCGCGATTGCTCGAGTGCTTGCGTCAAGACTTCGTATGGCAAACCATCTACTTTGATGTCCATCTGAATGCGGTGATGCCATTGGCAGTTCCGGTTACTTTGAAGTCCATGTCACCGAGGTGGTCTTCATCGCCGAGGATATCAGACAATACAGCGAATTTACCTTCGTCGGCAACCAAGCCCATTGCGATACCAGAAACTGGAGATTTGATAGGTACACCACCGTCCATGAGGGCGAGTGTTCCGGCACAAACCGTGGCCATTGAAGACGAACCGTTCGATTCTAAAATATCAGAAACGATGCGAACCGCGTATGGATAGTCGTCTGGCATCACTGGCTTGAGCGCGCGAAGCGCCAAGTTACCGTGACCAATTTCGCGACGAGACGTACCGCGAAGTGGCTTTGCCTCACCGGTTGAGAATGGTGGGAAGTTGTAGTGTAATAAGAATTTTTCGGTGCCTTGGAAAGTAGCGCCGTCGATCATTTGCTCGTCCATTTTACCACCTAGGGTAAGTGTGGTGAGTGACTGCGTTTCTCCGCGGGTAAAGACCGCCGAACCGTGAACCATTGGAAGGTAATCTACCTCGGCCCAAATTGGACGGATTTCGTCGAACTGACGGCCATCTAAGCGCTTGCGCTCATTGAGCATGACCCAACGAACTGCTTTTTTCTTGACCTCTGAAAAGTAAGTCGAGATGAATTTGCCTGCATGCTCAAGTTCTTCTTCAGAAAAACCTGCTTTCACTTCTGCTTTAATGGCATCGAATAACTCTGTGCGTTTTGCCTTATTGGCCAAACCTTGACGTGCTACGTCTTTGCATTTTTCCATCGCCAATTCGAATACCTTTGCGCGAACGTCAGCATCGTGAGACTCGTGGGAGTATTCGCGTTTTGGATTGGCAGTAAGGATTTCTGCAGCGAGTTCCAATTGGAAGTTACATTGTTCGATAATTGCGGCGTGGGCCAATTTAATGACCTCAACCAATTCGGCTTCTGAGATTTCTTGCATCTCGCCTTCTACCATGTTGACATCTTTAGCGGTACCAGCAACCATGACATCGATATCAGAAATTGCGATTTCTGCCATCGTTGGGTTGATGATGAACTCGCCATTCACGCGACCTACGCGTACTTCAGACATTGGGCCGTTAAACGGAATGTCAGAAACGGCAATTGCTGCAGAAGCAGCCAAACCACATAATGCGTCTGGGTTGTGAACGCCGTCGTAAGACATGAGTTGGATCATGACTTGAACTTCTGCGTGGTAATCGTCTGGGAAGAGCGGACGCAAAGCGCGATCTACCAAACGCATGACCAAAATTTCGGTTTCAGAAGGGCGTGCCTCGCGACGGAAGAACCCGCCTGGAAAACGACCAGCTGCCGCGTATTTTTCGCGGTAATCTACCGTTAGTGGAAGAAAATCGACGCCTTCCTTTGCGTCTTGTGCCGCCACAACAGTAGCGAGCAACATGGTGTCGCCCATGCGCACCACAACAGAACCATCTGCCTGTTTTGCCAACTTCCCGGTCTCTACAAGGATTTCCTTGCCGCCGGTTTTGATTGACTTTCTTGTTCCTATATTCATCTTTATTTATTTACAACTTTTAAAACAAAAGAAGGGGCTATCGATGTTATCGAAGCCCCCTCTCCCATAAAATTTTCCGAGCAGATCTCAGAATTAACGACGTAGTCCTAATTCTTTGATCAAGGCGCGGTATTTCTCGATGTCTTTCGCCTTTAAGTAATCAAGAAGACTACGACGCTTTCCAACTAACAACTGAAGTGCGCGTTGGGTGCCGTAATCTTTGCGGTTCTTTTTCAAGTGCTCAGTAAGATGACTGATGCGAAAAGTAAACAAGGCAATTTGGCCTTCTGTAGAACCGGTATTGGTTTCTGAACCACCGTGTTGGGCGAAGATTTCTTTCTTCTTTGCTGAATCTAAATACATGCTAATATTTGTGTAAATGATTATTATGTAGACTGACCACCTTGGTCAATACGGCTGCAAAGATAGGTACTCTTTTCGAAACGAGCAAAAAAAAGCCGCTCCAAAACGAAGCGGCTCTATATCAAAACAAAAATATTTATTCTTGACGATTGCGGATAGCAAAAGGAATCGCAAACTTTGGTATGAACGCAAGTAAGTTCATAGTTATTTTTAATCCATACATGTATATCTCACGGATTGCATAGTAAGTGATGAGAACAACAAAAGCTGCAGCCATACCACCAATCGCAAGGCGAAGGGTGACATCCATGGTGTCGTAATCGCCGTGAATAGCAGTAGGGACCAAGCCAGCCACCATTTCCATTCCAGGAACTGGTATAGAAAGAAATACGCTCATGTAATCCATCAGTGGGGCATATGCCGCATATCCGTCAAGGCTAGCAACTAATTGTAGCAAACTGACATAAAAAATAAGCGTAAAAGCTAACTCCCCACCAAGAGTAATTGCACGAGGAAGTAATGAATGACTTAAAAAATGAAGTACCCCATGATAATCTTCATCATTCAACTGCTCAGCTCTTTTCTTGGTGATGCTATACAAAAACCATGCGCAGACAATACTGAGTATAATTCCTATAATCAGACCCACTATACCGCCAGCCTTTTGAGCCCCGGTGATGCCTTCTAAATCAAGCGTAGTTTTGATGTAGCCGTCATCTCCGGTCATACTTTTAATTGTTATAAAAAGACCTCCGAGTAAAAAGACATAAGATGCCAATTTCCAAAATAATACAATGAACCATTTGAATAGGTGGCCACTATCGATTTTACCTAAAAAAGGTAAAACACGATTGTTGTATTGATCATCGATCAATCCAACGGAAACATAAGGTAAATTCTGTTCCATAGTAAAAAAGGTTTAAAGGGTTAGTGCACGAAAGATAAATATTTATTCGTAGAAATTTAAATATCAGCCATTTAACTTATGAACAAAATCATTTTAACATGTTGATAAGGCAATCATGGTATATGCCTAAAAATTATCTCTACCTTTGCTGCGTTCTTGGGTGTCCGCTTGTCGGCCTTAATAAGGAATCCGGTTAGAACCCGGAGCTGTATCTGCAGCTGTAAGTGTCTAAAAAGTTGCTTTCACAACGCCACTGCGCAAGCGGGAAGGCAAAGCAGCAAGAGGCACGAGCCAGAAGACTTGCCCTCGAACAGCGTGAAGACTTCAGATTAAAGTCGGTATCGCCAAGGGCTACCTATACCCTTGCCGCTCCACTTTTTTTCGGTGTCATTGTTTAATTTTTTTTAAATTTTCAAAACATGAAAAAAGGATTGCTATTTTTTGCCGCGCTTACCAGCGCAAGCCTGTATGCCCAACAATATGTGCATCAGGTGCTCATTGCCAACGAAGGTTATTTCGACTTTCAAACCAATGCCATTGTAGAACCCGCCACCATTGGTTCTTACAATCCGGCTACTCAAACCTATGTAGTTGTAGACACCCTCGACGGCCAGCGTTTCAGCTCAGATGTCATCATCGACGGCGACTTCTATTTTGTAGCCGCAGATACCAAAATCTTCAAATACAACCTCAATACGCACCAAGAGGTAGGTAGCATTGTGCTTCCAGGTGTCCGCAACCTCGCTATTGCTGGCGATAAACTCGTCGCCACGCGCGGTGAATACCTCCAAACCTTTGATTCTTATTTACAAGTTTTCGATAAAAACACCCTCCAGTTAATTGCAGCACTCGATACCATCAACGGTCCCAAATGGGCGACTCAAAACATAGTGGTCGTCAATAACATGGCCTATGTTGCTGTCAATAACGCATACGAGTGGGGCAACGAAAAAGGCCTCATCGGGCAGCTCGACCTCAATACCCTTACCTATGGCGCTGAAATCGACCTAGGCGCTGAAGGCAAGAACCCCGACAATATGTTCTTGTACAACAACGAACTCTACACCGTCAACAACAAAGATTGGTCTGGATCTTCTGTTTCAAAAATAAGCCTCAACGGTGCGGTGAACACACAAAACTTGGCTAACGCAGTAACGGGCTGCGGTACCTCTGCCCTGCGCGACGACAAATTGGTGTATCAAATCTCCATGGAGAATACCCTCAACGACTACAACTTGCTCAATATGTCTTATGTTGGCCCGGTAGCTGGAATCACCAACAACTTCTACGAACTCGCACAAGATCCCGTCAATGGCTTTTTGTATGCCTCTTCTACTGATTTTTTCTCCAGTGGAAGCATTCAAATCTTTGATCAAGCAAATGCCAATATCCACCAATTCAATGTTGGTGTTTCTCCAGGTACCATCGTTTTCGACCTCCGGTCTAATGTTGGTCTCTCTGAAAACATGGAAAACATTAGTGTTTCGCCAAATCCTTCCAAAGGTATTTTTCAAATATTTGGACTTGGTTCTAACCAAACTTACCAAATTATCAATACCACTGGCCAAATCATTGCGTTGGGCCAGGGTAACCAAATTGACCTCGGCAATTTTGAGAACGGTATCTACTTTTTGAAAACAGAAAAAAGCAGCATCAAGCTCGTGAAGCAATAATTCTTTTCAAACACTGAAAAAAGGCCGTTCGTTTGAGCGGCCTTTTTTGTGTTTGTTTATCTTTGTTCTATGCAAACCATTCTCGACCAACAGCAAATCCAACAAAAAATAACGCGTTTAGGGCATCAACTCATCGAAGTTGCCTTTGACCAAGAGGTCATCTACTTAGGTGGCATTGTCGGAAATGGCTACGTACTGGCACAATTACTTGCCGACGTCATTGCGCAAAATAGCGCGCTTCGGGTTGTTTGCTTTGAAATCAAACTGAACAAAGACGAGCCATGGAGTGAAGCCATCACCTTCTCCATCGATCAGAAAGACCTGAAAAACTCCTACATTGTCTTGATAGACGACGTCGTGAATAGCGGTAAAACCATGCAATACGCTTTGCTCAAATTCTTGGAGCAAGCCACCAAAGCCATCAAAACGGTTGCGCTCATTGACCGCCAACACCGCCGCTACCCGATCAAGACCGATTTTGCAGGCCTAAGTCTATCGACAACCCTTAAAAATCATGTCGAGGTCGATTTCAATAAATCCAATGCAAAAGTATTTCTATACTAATGGAAAAAATAACAGAAGCCAGCTCCAATTTTCAGCATTTGGACCAAATGAGCACCCTTGAACTTTTAGAAGGGATCAACTCTCAGGATCAGCTCGTACCATTGGCAGTTGCACAAATCAAAAAAGAACTCGAAGTATTTATTGATGCTTGCTTTGAGCGCATGCAGCAAGGCGGAAGGCTCTTTTACATTGGCGCTGGTACCAGCGGCCGCTTGGGCATCGTCGATGCCAGCGAATGCCCGCCCACCTTCGGCGTTGAACAAGGTCGTGTCATTGGGCTCATCGCCGGCGGCGACGGCGCCATTCGCAAAGCCGTAGAATTTGCCGAAGATGACCACCAACAAGGATGGAAGGACATCCTTGCGCACCAACCAACAGCGCTAGACACCATTGTTGGTATTGCTGCGTCAGGTACCACACCCTACGTTTTGGGCGCCATTGCATCTGCTAACGCCAGCGGCCTACTCACCGCAGGTTTGTCCTGCAACCCCAATTCTCCTTTGTCTGCTCTCGCACAACACGCCCTCACTCCTATTGTGGGCCCCGAGTTTGTTACCGGAAGCACACGCATGAAATCCGGCACTGCTCAAAAATTGGTCTTGAACATGATTTCTACGAGCCTTATGATCAAGCTTGGACATGTCAAAGGCAATCGCATGGTAGACATGCAGCTCTCCAATGACAAATTAGTAGACCGCGGTGCCAAAATGGTAGCGGCCGAATTAAATATTGATCTCGAAGTGGCACAACAGTGGCTGCTCCAACATGGCTCGGTGCGCAAAGCTGTCGAGGCCTACCAAAATCAACAACCTTCATGAGTACTTTTGATCCAAATGGCGTAGGAATCGCCAACGGCAATATTTTTGGCTTTCCCTACACTGAAGCAGAGGCTGACTTCATCCTCATTCCAGTGCCTTGGGATGCCACCGCTTCTTACGGCAAAGGCACCAGCAATGGCCCTCAAGCCATCTTAGAAGCGTCTATACAACTCGATTTTTATCATCCTGACCTAGAACGCGCTTACGAAACCAAAATCTACATGTCACCCGTCTCTAGCGAATGGAAAGCCATCAATGACCGCCTCTGTGAAGCGGGCATGCAATACATCGCGCAAATCGAGATTTCAGGTGAAGCAGAAGCACAGCGACTATACGGCACAACACTCAAAGAAATCAATGAAGCGCACAACGCCTTGCGCGCCAACCTCAAAGAGCGCTGCTTGCAATTGTTGCAAGCGGGCAAAATGCCTTGCGTGTTGGGTGGCGAACATTCTACGCCACTTGGCTTACTCCAAGCGCTCGATACGCATCACGACGGATTTGGCATCTTGCAAATTGATGCGCATGCCGATTTGCGGGAGGCCTATGAAGGTTTTGAGCAATCGCATGCGAGCATCATGTTTAATGCACTCAAAGAGCTCGAAAACCTCCAGCAGCTCACTCAAGTGGGTATCAGAGACGTATCCGAAAGAGAAATCGAACTGGCCGACACCGACCCAAGAATCCATACATTCTACGATTGGCAGCTCAAAAATGAGCAATATAAAGGCCGCACATGGGCAGAACAAGTACAACAAATCATCGCTACGCTGCCCCAGAAGGTGTATATTTCCTTTGACATCGACGGATTACTCCCTAGTTTGTGTCCGAACACTGGTACGCCAGTAGCAGGAGGTTTTGAACTGCAACAAATCGCGTACTTATTGATTGAACTCGTGCACTCTGGACGTCAAATTATTGGTTTTGACCTCAATGAAGTTGCGACTGGCCCCGATGGCGACTGGGACGCCAATGTAGGCGCAAGAGCACTATGGCATTTGGTATGTGCCACCGAACTTAGCCGCAGAAAAAACGCATGAAAATAAAACTCAATCAAGCAATATCCGGACTCGCCATTTTTTTTGGCCTGCTTAGCTTATTTAGTATTTGGAATGTCTACAACTGGGATATCCTAGGTTGGGGCACCAAACTTTTCTTGTTTCCTTTTTTGGCGGTCATTAGCTTTCTGGCCAAATTAACGCCCGAAAAACCAAAACTGTTTGTGCGCCTCCAATTAGGTCTACTCGGCTTACACACATTACTCTATCTTTGGGTTTTCAATTTTCAGGATCCGCACGCCCCTAACTTATTGCTTTTGCTCCTGAGTTTATTTTGGGCAACGTTGTTGCTACTCTTGTCAAAAACGCAAGCGTTGAGACAGCAGCATTCAATGAAACGCGACTCTGCGATCAGACGCATTGAAGTCTTGCTTCTAGGAGCGGCTCTTGTTTACCTTATCATGGCCTTGTTTGCACTTCCCGATTTAATTTTGCTCGGAATTCTACTAGAAGTTGCTGGACTTGTCTTTTACTTTGCGCTTTTGATGCGGCCGTAACCTGCAATTTTTGGCGTCCAGTAATTAGAATTTTCAATATCGACAACAGAAATACCAATTGACGAACTGGCGTGGATCATTTGCTTGGGAGCGCCCTTGTCCGAGATGAGAATGCCCACATGATTGATTTGCGTACCATTGGTAAAAAAAACTAAATCGCCGGCAAGGGCCTCTTCAGGTTCAATTTTTTGACAATGCGTGTATTGATCTGCTGCCCGACGAGGCAAACTGACTCCATTTGCCGCAAATACATAGCAAGTGAAGCCGCTGCAGTCGAAGCCCGAAGGATCCATACCCGCTTCTTTATAGGGCACACCCAAATGGCGCTGAGCTTCTTGCAGCAATTTTTGGGTTTGTAGATTTCCCTGTGTAACTTTTGAAGCTTGG
>Ga0208311_1000557_pt1 | contig 10528 bp, 10 predicted proteins | sample Colrivmet1562A02_FD_187683 | JGI IMG/M metagenome (GOLD analysis project Ga0208311, IMG submission 187683) | Estuarine microbial communities from the Columbia River estuary - metaG 1562A-02 (SPAdes) (version 2) | ecosystem: Environmental > Aquatic > Marine > Intertidal zone > Estuary | place... | reverse complement strand
CGGTAAGCGTTCCTGCAATTGGCGAAGGTACTTCCGTATCAACTTTGTCTGTAGACACTTCGAACAGTGGCTCGTCGGCAGCAATGGTGTCGCCAACTTTTTTGAACCAACGCGTAATCGTTCCTTCAGTGACCGTTTCTCCAAGTTGTGGAAGTGTGATCTCAGCCATGATGCTCCTCTGCTCGAACGATTAACCGTTAATGGTGCGGCCTGTAAGCGACAGCACTGTTTCTCCAAATGTTTCAGAAAGCGAAGGATGCGGCTGAATGAATTCTGCAATTTCATCCACTGTTGCTTCCCAGTTCACCGCCAAGTAGCCACCTGACAATTGCTCTGTAACCCATGGGCCAACCATGTGCACACCAAGTACTTGGCCGGGTGTTCCATCTGCATTCTTTTTCGCGATGATTTTCACTAAGCCATCAGTTTCACCCAAAATCATTGCGCGACTGTTTGAACGGAATGCGTGCTTCGCGACCACGACATCGTGCCCTGCTGCAATTGCGGCCTCTTCAGAAGGACCAGCCCACGCAACTTCAGGATGGCAGTAAATTGCCCACGGAACGCGGTCGTACATCACTGGGTATACCACCTCGCCACGCATGTGCTTCACGGCAACAATTGCTTCCGAATACGCAACGTGTGCAAGTTGCGGAGTGTTCACAATATCGCCAACGGCATACACACCTGGCTCACCAGTTTGGCAATATCCGTCAACATCAATAAACCCGCGGTCACTTACGTGCACCGCAGTTCCTGCAAGTCCAAGCAACTCAGTAAATGGTTTGCGTCCAACCGACACCACCACCGCATCAACTTCAAGTCGTTCACCTTCGCCAAACAACACGGTGGTGCCAGTGCCTGTTGGCTCGTGACCATTTACTTTTACACCGGTTCGAATATCAATGTTCTTTTTCTTGAAACTCTTTTCAACAACGAACGCCAAGTCGGGGTCGAGTCCAGGAAGAATTTTTGGTAGGCCTTCAAGAATGGTTACTTGCGAACCAAGATCAGCAAACGTTGAAGCAAACTCACAACCAATTGCGCCACCGCCAATCACCGCAATGCGTTGTGGAATTTTGCTCAGCATCAACACTTCATCAGAAGTCATGATTGGGCCGCCAGGCGTGAACCCAGGAATCGTTCGCGGAGTTGAACCTGCTGCTATCACAATGTTCTTGCCTTGGAGTTGCTGTGTGCTTCCATCAGCCAACTGCACGGTCACTGTCTTGTTCGGACCAAGTGAACCCGTACCCAACAAGTACGTAACTTTCTTTGTCTTGGTTAAACCTGTCAACCCTTTAACCAAACCATTAACAATGGTCTGCTTTCGGGTTTGAGCAACACCAAAATCAATTCCGTTTACCGTTGCGTTAATTCCAAAATCTCCAGCGTGTTGCACGTGCCGATTTGCCGCTGCGGTCTCAAGGAATGCCTTCGCCGGAATACATCCACGGTTCAAACATGTTCCACCAATGGTGTCGCGCTCGATCAGCGCAACGTTCATGCCTGCAGAGGCAGCATAGAAAGCAGATGCGTAGCCACCAGGGCCGCCACCAATGACCACAAGATCAAATTGCTCAGCCGTACGCACCACCTCTTTCAATTGCTTGTGGATAACGATAACGGTTCAAGATTACGGTGTTGTAGCCCACTGTTCTTGCTGTCCCGCGCGAATGTAGGCGATGGTTGGCGTGCCTTCAGACACAGGAAATGCAACCGTGCATACGGTCGGCTCGGCGAGTTTCGTTGTAGTGCAAGGGGTCCCCGAGCCATCGACTAGAGGCTGAGCCTCACTAATTACAGCGCCAACCAACATGCGCCAACCAGACAAGGCATCTGCACCTTCAACCCCTTGCATCGTCACTTCAACCAGAGTTTGTGTTGCATTCTTCGATACGGAGTTCACCGACACTGTCATGTCGCCCAACACCGTTGCATCCCCAAGTTGCAAGAGTTGCACCTTCGCTCCATCACCTGTGGTTTGCCACAGTTTGAATAAGCCCGCACCAAGAATCAACACTCCACAAAACAACGCCCACATGATTAGTTTTCGGGTACTCATATGTCCATCAGCCTAGGATGAAAGTTGTCATGGGACTCAAAGATGCGTTCAATTCAAAAGCAAAACCAATGCGCGAACTTGATGCTGAACGTCTCGTTGATCGCTTCGCCGAATTGCGTCTTCAACCAATTGGCGAATTAGAAGCACGCGACCGCTCAAAAGTCTGCGGCGAAGTAAAGCGCATGACCATTAGACCTCGATCAGGAATTCCATCAACTGAAATAGTGATCAATGATGGAACCGGCGATGCAACGGTCATCTTCAGCGGTCGTCGCCACGTCGCCGGAATTGAACATGGTCATTGCATCATCGTTGAGGGCGTGGCGTTTGCAGATGCCAACCGTTTGGTATTCCTCAATCCTGCATACTCGCTACTGCCAATGGGCGATCACTGAATTAGCCAATCAGAATTTGCTGCACTGCAGCTTCGGCATCTTCAGTAATGAGTGCCATCACTTCGTCACCAGCACGCAACACCATTTCTGGCGTTGGCATCAACACTCGGCTGTCACGAACAATTGCCACAACACTCGCACTGCGCGGCATGTGCAAGTCGCCAAGCACTTTGTCGCGTGCCGGAGAATTATCTGCAAGTGTCACTTCAACGAGTTCGGCTTTGCCGCCCTTCAACTGCATCAGGCGAACCAGGTTTCCGACCGCAACAGCTTCTTGCACAAGGCTGGTAATGAGGTGTGGTGTTGAAACCGAAACATCAACACCCCACATGTCGTTGAACATCCAATAGTTGTTTGGGTTGTTCACTCGAGCGATCACTCGGGGCACGCCAAATTCCTGTTTTGCAAGCAACGAAACCACCAGGTTGTCTTCATCATCACCTGTAACTGATGCAACTACATCGGCCATGGTTACTCCGGCTGCCGCAAGCACAGCAACGTCGCACGCATCACCACGGTGCCACTTCAATTTTCCTGACGATTCGTTTTCTGCATATTCAGCAACTACTGAACGATCATTTTCAATAATGGTTACTTCATGCCCAGCAGATACCAGCTGCTCTGCGGTAAATCGACCAACGCTTCCACCACCTGCAACAACAACTTTCACGACTAGTGACCCTTTCCGCTTGTTGATGCAAGTGATGCATCAAAGGTTTCCAGCGACTTCACTTCAACTGCCACATAAGCGACATCACCCTCTTGGATCACTGTGTCTGAACCCGGAATCATGGCAGCGCCTAGTCGGCGAACAGAAACGATTCGGGCAGTCGCACTGTCTAGCGACAGCACACGAGTTCCGACCAAAGATTTCGGAAGTTCTCGCTCCACAAGCACCACCTTTGCACTTGGGTCAGTCCATTCAACTGCAGGCAACTCTGGAAGGATGCGACGCAAAATTCGTTCCGATGTCCACTTCACTGTTGCAACCGTGGCTATTCCGAGTCGTTCGTAAATTTCTGCGCGCTTCGGATCATAGATCCGAGCTACAACTCGTTCGATACCAAATTCTTCACGCGCAACGCGAGCAATCAAAATGTTGGAGTTATCACCATTAGTAACTGCAGCAAGTGCGCCTGCTTTTTGAATGCCGGCTTCAATCAAAATTTCACGGTCAAATCCAATTCCTGCAATTTTCTGACCACTGAATGATTCACCCAGTCGCGAGAACGCTTCAGACTTACGGTCAACAACGGCGACCGTATGGCCGGCAGCAACGAGTTCCCGACCGAGCGTCGAGCCAACTCGCCCGCATCCGACAATTACGACGTGCACTGTTCTCTCCCTTATGGCATGGGCGAAAAACGCCTGAAATGCCTATGTAGTACTGCGAGTATCCAGCGTAGGCGGTCAGCACACCTGGCTGGTAGTCAATGTGGCAGGCTTCTAGTCGCATATGGCTACCAACAATCAAAACTCAAGCTGGTTAAAACGAGTTGTCATCGGTGCACCGATTGCTACCTCGGAGGACTCCCACCAGCGACTATCAAAAAAAGTTGCTCTCCCTGTTTTTGCCAGTGATGCAATTTCGTCTACCGCATATGCGACTCAAGAAATTCTGATTGTCTTTTTGTCACTTGCTGCTGTGGGAACAGCTGCGTACAGCAGGTTGGTGCCAATTTCATTTATGGTTATTGGACTACTTGCAATTGTTGTCTTCAGCTATCGCCAAACTATTTTTGCCTACCCAACAGGTGGCGGCTCATACGTAGTTTCCAGAGAAAACCTCGGAAAATATCCTTCGCTTGTTGCTGGCGGATCCATGCTTACCGACTACATCCTTACTGTTGCGGTTTCGGTTTCTGGAGGTGTTGCAGCAATAATTTCGGCATTTAGCCACCTTGCGCCATATCGCGTTCATATGGCAGTTGGATTCGTTTTGCTCATCACTCTTGCCAACCTTCGAGGGCTCAAAGAATCTGGATCGCTATTTGCTCCGCCCACATATCTCTACATCATTTGCCTTTTCGGGCTAATCATTTACGGTCTGTTTCGAGTTTTTGTTCAAGACTTAGGACCCATTCCACACACTGAACCATTCGAAAATGAGCTACTTAGTGGAACAAATTCCGTGACATTGTTCTTCTTCCTCAAGGCATTCTCTTCGGGAGCTGTTGCACTCACCGGAGTTGAAGCTGTTGCCGACGGAGTTCCTGCATTTAAGAAATCTGAATCCAAAAATGCATCACGAGTGCTGATCTGGATGGCTGCAATTCTCGGCTCAAGTTTCTTTGGCCTGAGCATCCTCGCCCAACACATTAAGCCACTCGCCGACGAAGAAGGAGAAATTTCGCAAACTGTTCTTGCTCAAATGGCTGAGCATGTTTACGGTGGCAGAAATATTTTCTTTTTTGTCACACAATTTGCAACATTTGGAATTTTGATTCTTGCCGCCAATACTGCATACGCAGACTTCCCGCGACTTTCATCAATCATCGCAAAAGACAACTACATGCCTCGCCAGTTCATGAATCGTGGCGACCGCTTAGTTTTTTCTAACGGAGTGATCTTCCTTGGACTCGCCTCTATCGCTCTCATTGTTGTGTTTAGTGGACAAGTAACTCTGCTAATTCCGCTCTATGCAGTAGGCGTGTTTACGGGCTTCACGTTGAGCCAAACAGGAATGGCTGTTCGAAACTACAAACTGAGAGAGCCTGGTTGGCTGTTTAAAACAATCGTTTCTGGTTTCGGTGCAACTACAACTGCATTTGTAGCCGGAATTGTCGTGGTAGTGAAGTTCACCGATGGAGCATGGATACCTGCAGTCGTTATTCCCGTACTCGTTCTTTCTTTTAATGGGGTGAACAAGCACTACACAAGAGTGCGGTCATTCCTGCAACCAGCAGATGGTTATGTTGCTCCTTTCCGAACACACACAGTCGTCGTGCTCGTGGGCTCAGTAAACCAGGGTGTATTGCAAGCAGTCCGCTACGCCGAGAGCCTTCGCCCCGACAGACTCCTTGCGCTTTCTGTCATTGAAAGCTCTGACGATCGCCAACGACTACAGGACCAATGGGATCAGCACGGTCTTACGATCGATCTAGACACCGTTGTTTCTGAGTACCGCGACCTCACAGAACCGATTCTCAATCGCATCAACGAGATTGACGAGGTGGACAGTGACGACATCATCACTGTGATCATTCCAGAATTCGTCACAAGCATTCGTTCACAGTGGCTGCACAACCAGTCGGCACTTTCCATCAAGGCGCGCCTCTTGTTCCGTCCAAATACCGTGGTTACTTCAGTTCCAATCGTCATTCGGTAATTGGCGCACAACCTCGCCAGAGGGGTCAAAGCGTCATAAGGTAAGGGCATGAAGATTGTTGTCTCAGGAGCAAGTGGTCTAATCGGTACGCAACTCGTTGCCAAGCTTTCACAAAGTGGGCACGAAGTAGTTCGTCTCGTTCGCAGGTCGCCAAAGTTGGGCGAAATTCAATGGAATCCAAAATCAGGAACTCTTGACGCTGCAGCGCTTGAAGGTGCTGACGCAGTCATTCACTTGTCTGGCGCCGGCATTGGAGACAAGCGTTGGTCAACCTCTTACCGCAAAGAAATTCTTGATAGTCGAACCGACACAACAGCTCTTCTTGCAAAAACCATCGCATCACTCACTCGCAAGCCTTCAGTGTTTCTTTCAGGTTCCGCTATCGGAATTTATGGAGCGCGTAATGACGAGCAACTCACCGAAGTCAGCACGCATGGAACCGGATTTCTCGCCGAAGTGTGCGAACAGTGGGAGGCTGCAGCAAAGCCGGCAGTTGATGCAGGAGTTCGCACGGTGTATTTGCGGACCGGAATTGTTCTCTCTCCAAAAGGTGGAGCACTCAGGAAATTGCTGCCACTTTTCAAGTTTGGAGTGGGCGGAAAATTTGGCAACGGCAAGCAATGGCAAAGCTGGATATCTATCGATGATGAAATTGGCGCGATTGAACACTTGCTCACAGCAAACGTCAGTGGTGCGGTCAACCTCACTGCTCCTAACCCAGTGACAAACGCAGAATTCACCAAAGTGCTTGCATCGGTTCTGAAGCGTCCGGCAATTGTGCCAGTACCTACGTTTGCACCGAAGATTGTGCTTGGCGGCGAACTTGCAGATGCACTGCTGTTTACTGGCCAGCGAGTAATTCCAGCGGCGCTGAATGCGAGTGGCTACTCGTTTAAGCACTCCACGCTAGAAAGTGCGCTGCGCTCACTACTCTCTAAGTAATGTCCCTTCCATCACAATGTGACGTCGTAATCGTCGGCGCAGGGCTTGCAGGGCTTTCAGCAGCACGCGAGATTCAGCGACACGGGCTTTCTGTCATTGTGCTCGAAGCCAGTGATGCGGTTGGTGGAAGAATTCGCACCGACATCGTGGATGGTTTTCAATTAGACCGCGGCTTCCAAGTGATGCTCACTTCATACCCAGAGCTGCAGACACAAGTTGATATGCGCGCACTTGATCTTCGACCATTTGACCCTGGTGCTCTTGTGTGGCGAAACGGCAAAGGACACGCTGTTTCCGACCCTTTTCGCAAACCTCAAACCCTTGCCGCAACCGCCTTTGCCCCAATTGGCAGCGTGTTCGACAAAGCCCGAATCGTGGTATTGCGCGCACGTGTCATGCGCCGAAAGCCTGCGGCTCTCCTCGGCGGACAAGATGTTTCTACAGATGTAGCACTTCGAGCATTCGGTTTCTCTACCAAAATCATCAATCGATTTTTCAGGCCGCTTTTTGGCGGGATACAACTCGATCCACATCTCGCAACGTCGCGACGCATGTTCGACGTGATTTTCCGATCACTGAGTGAAGGACAAAGCGTGTTGCCATCGCGTGGCATGCACGCACTCCCCCTGCAAATGGCAAGCAGGCTTTCTGAAGGAACAATCCACCTCAACACCCGTGTGAGCACGGTTGATGGTGCAAAGGTCACGCTTGAATCCGGTGAAAACATCACAACGCGCGCAGTTGTCGTCGCCACAGACGGACCAACCGCCTCTTCGCTTCTTGGTATTCCAGTAGTTGAATCGCGAAAAGTTGGGTGTGTCTACTTTTCGGCAGATGCTCCCCCAACAAAAGAAAAATACGTAGTTCTGGATGGCACCGGGAACGGACCTGTTCTGAATGTCGCAGTAATCAGCAACGTTGCGCCGTCGTATGCGCCTGCAGATAAGCACCTCATTGTTGCGGCACTTCCCGGAGTTACCGATGGCGACCTAGAAGCAATGAGCCGCAAACAACTTCGTTCATGGTGGGGGCCGCAAGTAGATGACTGGAAGCATTTGCGCACCTACGTCATCAACCACGGTGGACCTGTTCAGAAACCACCGTTTTCGCCTAGGCAACGCGTCGATCTTGGCAATGGACTATTCGTTTGTGGTGACCACAGAGATACAGGCTCGATTCAAGGCGCGATGTTTTCGGGACGACGCTGTGGTGAAGCCGTTGTTCGGTCTCTCGCCTAGCCTGAGTGCATGACTCACGACGCGAAAAACAAAATCGTTTCTGTTGAACGCTTTATTCCTGCAGCTCCTGGTTTGATTTTTGAAATTCTTGCTGACCCGCGCCAACACTCAAAGATTGATGGCTCTGGCAGCGTCAAAGCTGCGCAGGTTTCTGCTCCACCACGCTTATCTCTGGGGGCAAAGTTTGCAATGGACATGAAGATCGGTGTTCCGTACAAAATGACCAACACCGTTGTGGAGTTTGACGAAAATCGCCGCATTGCTTGGCAACATTTTGGTGGTCATATTTGGCGTTACATCCTTGAACCTGTTGATGGTGGCACAAAAGTTATAGAGCAATTCGACTACAACGGAAGCAAGTCAATTTTCATTCTCAAACTGCGTGGCTCAATGAAGAACAATGAGAAGGCCATGACAAAAACTCTTGAAAATATAGAGCATCACTTCGCCGCGTAACCATGGCCATTTCGCTTCCCCAAGGATTTCGTGCTCACGTTGCAAATATCGGAATTAAAGATCTAACCGACGATTTCACGCTCGTCGTAGCAGACACGGTGTGTTCTGCAGCCGGAATGTTTACGCAAAGTCGCTTTGCCGGCCCCAGCGTTGTCGTAAGCCGCGAACATATTGCTAGCCACAAAGCGAAAGCAGTGGTTGTCATTTCGAAGAACGCCAACGTTGCTACCGGCGAGTTAGGAATGAGCAATGCCCGCGAAGTAGTCGCAGGTATTTCGTCTGCTTTGGGCTGTGATTCGCACGACGTATTGATTGCCTCTACCGGAGTAATTGGCCGTCAATACCCAATGGACAAAGTTCGTGCAGGACTTGCCGCACTTCCTGCGCAACCACAGGGCACATCAGCTGACGACGTTGCTCGCGGCATCATGACCACCGACACGGTAAGCAAAGTTGCCGATTGTGTTGTCGCTGGGTCAAGCGCACGCGTGGTTGGTGTTGCAAAAGGCGTTGGAATGATTGAGCCAAACATGGCAACGCTCATCACCATGATGTTTACCGATGCCGATATTGCACCGAGTGATCTGAATAGCGTTTTCAAGCGTGTCATTTCACAAACGTTTAATTGCGTTTCAGTAGACACCGACACCTCAACAAGCGACACAGCAATCGTGATGGCAAGTGGCGCTGCAGGAAGTGTTGACATTTCAGCATTTGAATCTGCGCTCTTCGAAGTTGCGCTTTCACTCACCAAGCAAGTTGCTCGCGACGGCGAAGGTGCGGAAAAACTAATTGAAGTCCATGTTGACAATGCACGTGACTACGAACAGGCCAAAACTATTGCCAAGGCCATCGTCAACTCTCCTCTTGTGAAAACCGCTGTGCATGGCGCCGACCCAAACTGGGGCCGCGTAGCAATGGCAATTGGTAAATGCAGCCACTACACCGATGTAAACCAAGAACAAGTGGTCATTCGCTTCGGTAGTCAAGAGGTGTACCCAACGCAAGTAAACGACCAGGGCCTAAACGAACTCAGCGCATATATGAAGGGCGCCGAGGTTCGAATTCACGTGAGTTTGAATACTGGTTCTAATGAAGCAACCGTGTGGGGCTGTGACCTCACCGATGGCTACGTGCGTATCAACGCCGACTACACCACCTGATTATTTCGTAATTGGCTCAAGCCAGGTGAGCAGTGCCTCGCGGTAATGCAACAGAGATTTGTATTTCGCAACATCGTCAGGCAAGCGCTTCACCAACGAATACAACGTTGTCGCCACGTCTTTTCCACGAGCAACATATTCCGTAATTGGCTGCTGATACGTGCGAATAGTGAACATTGAGCCGCCGGTTTGCGGCAATGCACGAAGCGTTTGTCGCTCCATTCGAATCCACAACTGAGTTGGGTCTTGCATCAAAGGCTTGCTTGGTGCAACGGGTTGGAACAACGCGCAATGATCTTCAATGGTCCAATTTGATCGCACCATTGGTTGGTCAACGCGCAACCTCGGCAGGGTTGTGTCAACGGCTTTTCCAACGTGATCTGCGTATTGCGGAACTGGCGCATGCACAGCCATCATGCTGCTACCCAGTTTCGTTTGAATGCTCCAACGACTTGGCGAACACACCACACCAGCAACAACCACCAATTGCTCTTCGCCACCCTCAACGCTCTTTGGCTGCATCACCACGATGTCGTCTGCAACAAGTAACGAGGCCTCGACCAAAGCATCAATTCCCCGCGCATGCAATGGCACATCACAGAACTCGGCGATGAGTGTTGCAGCTTCTTCGGCCGCATCGTCTCCGCCATTGAGCAGACCAACCACTTCATCACGTCGATTGCGCAACAGTTCGCGCTTCATTGCAATGGTCGGCGCGGTTTCTTCATCGCTTGGCAGCCATTGAGCAACTTCCAACGGCTTTATTCCCATGCGATGACGAAACTGATCTCCAACTTCAATTGGCAATATCTCGTCAGGGATCGCTAAAGCACGAAAAGTAGAAACGTCAGCGCTGGGTAACTGATCACATGGCGTAAATGGATGTTGATGCAGAACGTGGTTCATTGCCACGCTGCTCGTTACATCACTTAGGCGGCATG
>Ga0208311_1000536_pt1 | contig 10759 bp, 8 predicted proteins | sample Colrivmet1562A02_FD_187683 | JGI IMG/M metagenome (GOLD analysis project Ga0208311, IMG submission 187683) | Estuarine microbial communities from the Columbia River estuary - metaG 1562A-02 (SPAdes) (version 2) | ecosystem: Environmental > Aquatic > Marine > Intertidal zone > Estuary | place... | reverse complement strand
TACCTAAGGCATAGTGCTTTGCTGTCTTGACAATCTCTTCACGCGCTTCGGCGTACAGAACTGATCCGATCACACCAACGAGCAGTATCGCGCAAGCCGAGTACAGCATCATGCTGCCGCCATGGCGCCACTGCGGAAGGTCCGCGAAAGCCCAGTGAGCTAACCCTGAGCAAAGTAGCAGTGTGAGCCACAAACTTGCGTAACGCACAACAATGTGCGCGCGCAGAGAGTATCCGCGTGGTCCTTCGAACTGACGAATACGGCTCGCTACGCGAGCTACTGTCTCAACAATTGGTGCTGGGCGCAGCGAAACAGACGGCTTGGGTGCGCCGTCGGAGAAAGTGTCGTAGCTGTGCATAGTGGTACCTCGATCTTGTAGTTGTGCGTCAAAGAAAGCCCATGAGTCATCATTAAAGAAAACGGTTGGGCCGTGCATTGACGGCGTGGATGTTCCTAGTAGTTTGTGGTGTTATAAAACCGAGTGCCGGTTGCTTAGTGCCTACCGACAAGGGGTTTAACACCCATGCGGTTTGTTTCGTGAATCTCAATGAGAGCCATCCACGCGCAGCACACTCCAGAGACGATAACGCACAGCCCCAAAGGGGTGCCCAGCGCATCAGTGATACCAAGCACGCCATTGAGTATGCCTACTACACCGTTAGAGAATGTGTTCATGTTCGTTACCGTGGGCGCGCCCTGTGCGTAGTAAAGGGCGTTATCTGTAAAGTGTTTCGCCGTCAGTCCAGAGTGTCGGTGTATCAACGAAAGAACCTTCAGTGACCTGGCAGTCGCCCCGGCCGTTGTTTGGTTTTTTGCACAAAACTCGTCCCTCGTCGGTTTGGAAAGCGATGTACAAGGAAGGATCATAACTATAGACAACGTCTTCTTTAACCCAGGCGCTAGGCGTGCCAGCGGCGTTGGGAGGTACTAGGTCGTTCGCGGTCTGGCAGGGTCTTATCCCTTCGCCCCGCAAACACCATAGGAGGTTTTCTTCAGCCTCTACGGTCTCAAACGTTGGCGAGCCGCACTTTGGCTCTTCAGAGGTCTCTTCTATGCGCAGGGCTAACTCTGAGGCGGCCTGTCCAGTACGAAAACCTTGGTGGTAAGTCAGCACCAGTATCTGACGATCAAACTCTGTTGTTCGCCACTCAGGGTCAAAATCTCCCGCACCGTACACAAGTCCGCTGGGACATGAGTGATGACCAACTCCAAGAGCATGCATGAATTCGTGCACAATAGTTCTATTGCGTTGGCTCTGCGCATTAGTGGCATCTACGAGAACTTCAGCGTGTGTCATACGCCCGCGTCCGTCCCATTCTGCGATCGTTACGCCCGACGCACCATCGTACGTTCCTGGTGTTTTGTCGTAGCTACCCCACTCAGACCGGTTTATAGAACGCAGAACAACGTCGGCTTCGACGCCGGGTGCAGCTTCTTGTATGACAGGCATGCTCTCTATTGTGTTTAACCAAGATACAAGCTCAGTTAGCACCAAACGGTCTTGCGTTGTTGCACCTGTAGCCCATGTGTAGGTAACGGCGTCTTTCTCCCAGCGCCTGAGTCCTCGATCTGAGAGTGTCTCTTGAAAAGCTTTCTTCACGTCCGTGCTAGTACCTAAGTTCGCACCAAGTTGAGCAGTGCAGGAAACTAAGAGCAAAGACAACGCTATGAGAATGAACCTTCTGCGCACTTTAAACAGCTATCTCAACAAGTCCGCTGCCGGCGTTTGCCCACTCCCAGCTGCGAGCTCCAACGACAGGACAACCGATCTTCCAGCCCCTAGACGAGAACTCTTCGCTCACTGCTATACAAGCTGGGTCGAGAGATTTGTCACCAGTGACCAATACGCACAGCATCTCTAAGCTTGATCCGAGCATCTCTTCGACGCCGCTACGCAAAGCGTCACGACCGATGCTCCCCTCGTGCAGTTCGTCGTCGCACAGCACTACTAGACCAACAACACCTCGGTCGTGTGCGATTTTAAAAGTAACGACCGGTAGTCCAGAGTCGACGTTGTAGCTCTTAATAGTGTCTTGTACCGAGTGACACACAACACCAAGCTCATACAGTTTCGCACCTCTGTAGCGATCGAGAACAGCTGACCACCATGTAGGTCCTTGTAGATCCATGTCGTTGCGTGCTTGTCCAACGGGGACGATCAGAGAGCCGCGCTGTTTGTGTCTGGCTTTTGGCGCTATGAAACGTACGTTGCTTCCATCAGCACGCTGGTCTTCTTGCCACTGCTCTACGCTCTGTGCGTCGCCGAGAATATTAATTAGATCGGATGTGAAAACAGGGCGAGGGATGGCGCATAAAGCTTGGATCTTGGCGTTGGCAGCACCGTCGCCTTTGGAAGACACGTCTAACCCCACAACGTCAAAGGACTCAGGTGGCAAAGCTGCAACTCGCACCTGTCGCCTTCCACGTTTCGGCCTACCTGGGTTGGGGTTAGGGAAAAGCTCGACACGCACTGGCGCAACTGGTGCCATTTTCACAGGACGCGCAGCTACTGGCTCTGATGTCGGAGCAGGCGTTAGCGACACAACAGATTTTGGCGTCTCACTCTCGGACGTGCCTTTCTCCGTTGAAGCACTGACCGGCATCTCAGCACCAGTGACTACATCTTTGTTGAACTCTTCTCTCTCAGGCTCATCGTGCAGCGTCTCGTTATCTCCCCAAGCATCTCCCCAGCCTGCATTCTCATCAGCGCCTCCATCTAGAGTGTCTGGGACGAAGGTATCCCCACCAAACGTCTCGTCACCAAACACCACGTCTGAGTCACTATCAAAATCAAGGACCGTGTCAGAGTCGCTGAGTGTCTGCGGAGGTACAGTCTCGTCTGGCCAACGCTTTTCTGTGCCACTTTGTGGATTGTCTATTTCTACTAGGTCGTCTACTGCCTGCGACCACGTCGTTGGTGCTGCGCCCGTAGTCGCTACTTCAGCCAAGCGGGCTTGTTCCATCTGGCGTCTGTGTTCTTTGGCTGCCATGAAAGACTTCTTTGTAGCGCGCGTCGATTCATCCTCGATAGCTACGTTGACTCCACCAAGTTGTGTGAGCCAGTCCGCGGGATTGTCTCCTTTAAGAATCACGCCTCGCCAAGCAAGCAACTGACGCAGCTCTCTAGCAACGAGCACGTCTGCTCCCTGGGGACCACTATCGTGTCGCAACAAATGTTCCACCATTGCTGAGATCATCTGATCATCTGCTTCAGATAGACGAACAGACATCTTCTGCTCCATCTTAGAAAAAGCTGCCGGAACGGAGTTCTTGCAGGCGTCGATGACAGAGTTACGCAAGCGCCCGATGCGACCAAGAGCGGTGGCGTGTTTCCCTGCCATGTCTGTCAGGCTCGATTGGGTGCCTTCATAAAGGCGCCTATATCGGCAGTCATCACCGCAAGTGTTATCCATTGCCGTCAGCATCGCCTCGCGCCTCACTATCGACTGCTTGACTCAGCAACGAACGAGCAGACAGCACCATCTGTGCTGCGTCATTGACGAGACCAGAGTACAAAGACATGCGGCGATCGTCGAACACTTCCTCGAGCGCTGCGCGCTCTTGCGCGGCCTCTGCGATCTTCAAAAGAGCATCAAGGGTCAGGCGCTGAGCTTGTGCGATACGTAAGTTCTTAGAAAACTCACCAAATCCGTCTGCTGAAGCTAATGCTTTCTCGCGCATGAGATTTAACTGTGAAGGACCTATAGGCGCGCTGGCGACATCTCCGTCAAGTTCATCCACCCATTTAGCTACATCAGCTAAATGAGCCGTAGTCCTGTCAATGAGTTTTTGTTCGTTATCTTCGTCGCTGCCGCGTACCAGCACTGAACCTCCACGCAGATTGGACTGCACACCACCGATAATTCCGACAACTAGCATGCAGCTAACAAGTGCGACAGCTAGTAAGAACGATCGGTGCTGCACGAATCGACGCTCGCGCCAAAACATGACATAAAAGAAGAGACACAAAGCGATTGAAACAACACCCCAAGAAACACTGCGCGCACCGACCGCTCCACTAGCTAGGACAGCACCGATCAAACCCGTGACGATCAAGAATGCGTGTATGAGCCCTCTTGGCTTATCGTTCGTGATGTTGTTGCTGTCTTCGTTATTGTTATTCATGGTTACTCCGTCGCAAAATAGTCGTTGTAGGGTGTCTTGGCTCTCCCGTGTAAAGCACAGTGCTGACCGTCGCCTTTAGGTAGATCGATTCTGTACCAACCTCTGTCATCTAGCGGGTCAGCTTGGGTGAGAACGTTGTCGACGTAGCTCGCGTACAGAGTCACGTCGTTCTGCGGCGCACGGTCTGGATGGTCTTTCAGGTAGTCAGCGAAAGCTTCTATCAACTCCACGTAGGCTCGCAGTCTGCTCTTAGAGTCGACGACGAATCGCAGAGAGACGCTCTCAAACGGCAGTCGTTTTAAAGCTACCCAGCCACACATGCGCTCTAGGTGCATCCACCCATCTCTGCGTGTTTGGTAGCGCTCATACTCGAGGACACTTTTTCTTATCTTGCCAAAAGCGTCTCGTTCCACGAAAACAGCGTCTGGTTGGTATACCACGGCCTCACTTCCGCCGTTTTTGAAAAGCAGCGATCCGTTTGGTTCCACGTTTGCTTCTAGTACGAACCTCGGTTCGATGTCGAATGACCCCTGGGCGACGAATCGGTTAGATGCGAGCACGGCCGAGAGCACGTGCTGAGTGGTGATGTCATGGTCGTAGTCACTTGCACCAGAAAACCCAACCCGACCCGGGTTGATGTCGTCAAGGAAACGTTTGCGCCGTAGCCTCCAGGACCCAGCTAAGTGGGCCCATTGTGGGTACTCAACGAACACGTCTTGTAATTGTGCAGCTAGGGCTTTAGTGGGCCGCCAGTGCTGAGGGATGATCTCACGCACGTCAGATAGTTGCGTGTCAAGACGTGTGACTAGTTTCTCTTCGACCAGTTTGTTCACCCAAAAGCGTCCAGAGCGTTCTGGGAGCCCTGATGCGATCGTCGCCATCTGACAACTCACGCCGACGCGGCGTTCTGGGCCTCGACAGTCGAGTGCTTCCATGAGGAGCAGTACTTTTTTGGTGTTTCGAGCTTCTAGGCGAGCCCATAGATCTTCAAGCACTCGGTCGTCTTCGCGTGCTGCCTGGCAAAGGGTACGCCCAGAGCGACTGAGTACATAGCGATCTACTGGTCGTCCTGCACGAAGCGCGCGCTTGCCTGTGCGTATGTCTAGTAGCACCGGATCTTGACGGGCAACAAAGCCAGATGACTCCAAGCGTTTCAGAGCGTCTAGGACACCACCACTGCGGTCTTCTACTGCCTGGGCTAAGGCTTGGTAGGTACGTGGGACTTTGAATATGAGGTTGAAAGCGTCCATTGACCAGGGGACCAAAGTCTCAAACCCGAACGTCTCTGATCGTTGGGAGAAGCTGCGTGCCGACATGTTGCCGTACCATTAGCGCCGATAAGGTCATTACAACTAGATAGACGGCAACAAATAATCGCTTGCTTTTACCGCAACTTACGTGTATCTTTCTTAGTAGAGAGCAAAGAACGGGTCTTAGTAATGCCTACACTAGGGCGTGCTACTAGCACACCCCGGTGTAGGACCACACAGCCACGTCGTTCAATCTTCATACCAGCCACCATGGGTGGAGGGGTGTTTGCACCCCATACCCACCCTACTGGCGTTACCAGGCCGCCTCTGTACGGTCAGAAGTGTAGGAAATGCTTGTGGATAACGCCCAGCTTCTCCGACCGGGGTCCGAAAGGGCCGGCGGTCCAATTGAACAGCACCCTCCAGGGGGTGCTTCAAGTGCTTCCCAGAATCTCAAGCTGACACCCGCCCAGCGCCGTGTTTTTGCTGATTTGTTCGCAATCGGCGCCCCTAGGCCAGTCGCTCAAGCTTCCCTAGCGGACGATCTTCGCGCTTTGTTAAAGGATCGTCTGACACCGGTTCTATCTGGCTGGACTGAAAACTCTCTCTGGGTCGGTAAATCGCAGCTAGCAACCGTTATGCGTTGCGAGGGACAACTAGCAGCTGACGCCTCACAGCCCCGCTCTAAGTCTCTACCTCTGCCAACAGCAATTGGTATCGTGGTGCACAGAGCCATACAGCTCACCCACACACACCCTGGCCGCTCGTGTGACGAGTACGTTAAGGCCGCTATCCAAGGGTCGCGCTCTGAGCAGGCCTTCGAGGCTTTCTGGCTGGAAGCGCCTGACCACATCCAGTCAGACGTGATCGTTGCGGCAGCTTCAAGGCTCATCTCCTATCTAGACTCCATCCCACCGTTGCAGTCGTCATGGTCTCCGCGTTTTGAAGAGCCGATATCAGCGCGCATCGGAGCTCTTGTTCTTGCCGCCAAGCCTGACCTTGTTCTTGGCCGGCCACGTCCAGACGGTAGGCAGACCATGTTGCTGTGCGATATGAAATCTACTGATCTGCGTGACTACCATCTTGAGGAAGCGCATTTCTACGCGCTGATCGGGACGTTGCGTTACGGATGCCCACCATTTCGTTCTTGTGTGTTGTCGCTCACAACAATGGAATGGACAGCCCCTGACATAGACGCTTCTATGTTGTATGCAGCAGCCGAGCGTGTTATTGAAGGGACAACACGCATCGTCGAAGTGCTCACCGAGTCAAGAGGCGCTTCTTTAGTACCAGGTCGTCACTGTTCATGGTGTCCATCGAAGAACACCTGCCCATCGCACGAAGCATGGGATCAAGCTGGCTCGCCATCTGATCCTACGATGTACGCAATCGGGGCAGCACCTGTCACCATCACTGCTGAAGCGCCTCGCCAGATGGTGTCGGCTCCGTCTTCGCGCACAGAAGAGAACCCTTACTCTTTCTAAGATTCTTGTCTTAGTTAATGCGTATTACTGACCAAACGCCGCCGCTCAACTGAGCTTGCATCTGTAAAATAACCTGACCAGCAGCCCCAGCTGCATCAGGGTCTACTATCACATCAAGGTATAGTAAAGCCCCGCTGCCAGAGCGCAACATCACTTCAAGCACTGTCACTTCTGTGCCAGACACTAACGAGATGGCAGCCTGCGCCGCAGCGTCTACTGCCGTCGCGTCTACGTAGGCGTTAGCTCCACCTAGAGTGCGTAAGAGCCTCTGGTCTGTACCAACAGCAACTGTCGTTGTAGGTGTGTTCTCACCTGGTGTGGTCACGCTAGAAATTGGTGCGCTCGTTGGTGTTATAGTTGTTGTGGCGATAGCCGAACTAGGCGTGGTTGTACCTGACCCAGAGAACGTCACTGGTGGCTCTTTGGTTTTGTCAGAGTCGCTACCGATAGAGACCAGCGATATTGCAATGTAGCCTAGCAATGCAAGTCCGAACATACCGGTGCCAAAGCCCCACCAGGTAGGTAGCTCGTCGGCGTTGGCTCGAAACTTGCGCCGTCTTTTTTTTACTACGTCGTCAATCTTAGGCATCGTCTTTACTGTCCCTGTCCGGACCCTGTCCGCACGGGGCGATCAGGTGTAGCTGGTCCAAAGTTACTGTTACAAACAGCACCTCTCCCGATGTACTGGTAGTGCCACGGCTCATGGGTGCCGCCACCAATGTCGCACCAGCCGAAAGTCGGCGCGTTGTTGTGCATCCAGCGTTCAGTACCAGGCCATTCGAGATTGACGTCTACTGCTAGACCCCAACCGTGGTTAGAGCGTCCAGGTACTGCGCAGTAAGTTAGCGCATCTATTGGGAAAGACGGCATCCCGGCCAGTTCACCACTAGGTATGTAAGTAGTACCTGAGAGTATGAGAAGGCCGTTGTCTATCATCCACTGGTGGTTGTCACTGGTGCTCTTTGGTCGCTGGCCAGTGTCTACTGGGTTTTTAGGGCATTGAATCTGACCAGCAGTGTCGCGATAGGATCCAGAGAGGTCAATCACAATATTAGCCGCGTTGGCTGCTGTGATAAGCGCCATAAAGTCAATCGCTGCTGGGCTGTACAACCTGTGACGACCAAGACCTATGGACTGCAACATGGTCGCAGGTAGTTCACCGTTACCGTAGTTTAAGAGTTCTGGAGGTACCACGATAGATCCTCGGCCGCTGCCTCCACCTGTAGGTCTAGGCGCTAACAATAGTGCTCTCAGCTGCGCTGCTGCATCCCACTTTTTTCTAGCAAGCCACTCAGTGCAGACGCGCTTTGTAACAACACCCTGACTGTAACACTCGCGTGTCTCTGTCGTACTTAAAGCACCACTGCCACCCACATAGTTAGCTAGTGCTGTGATGAAATCTTCACCCCACGCGATGAGGTCTTTAGCGCCGGCGTTGGCACACACTTGGAAAATCGCACCAAGTGCTGCGTCGTACACGTTGTTTGGGTCGCGTATGCCGTCGCCGTTACCATCTGCGTCACGTCCGTAACCGGTCCAAGTAGTGTAGTCGCTTGGATTGATGTTCGGATGTACGCTTTTGTAACCAACCCAGGTACCAGGGTCTGATCCAAACGCCCCGACAGCGTGGTCTGCCAACGGGTCTCCGTCAAGGACACCTTGGTCGTTCTCAGATGAGCTCGAGTTACCGCCGTGAATAAAGCGCGGCACCATGTCTCCGTTAGAAGCAATCGTGCGCAGCCCGCCGCCAGCTTCTGTTCGTGCAAAACCGAGCATGAGAGCTGTGTCCATTGTGCATTGAGGATATTTCTCCTTGGATTTAACAACAGCTTTGTTCACAGCGTCAATGAGTACGACAGGTATGCCGTCAAGCCCCGCACCACCGCCAGGGATGCTCGGCAGGATTCCTTTTAGTTTCTCTGTGAGGGAAGCTCCAGAGATCTTTTTATCGTAGTTCTCGTCACGAGGACCTAGGCCAGACAGGATGCTCGCTACAGAAAGGATGTTGTTGACGCGACTATCTGACGGTATCTGTACGAGAGGGACGCCTTCGACCACGTTGCCGTTAATAGACAGGCGCTCAATAACCGAATCAACTCCTGGCACAGCGGGGACAGCTGAGTTCTGTACACTTATAGCAGCTAGATAGTTCATCACTGATCTAACTCCGGCATAAGAGATGTCTGCAGCGCTCATGACTGGCGGGGCAGGTAGCGTCGTGGTAGTTGTAGAAGTTGTAACAGCAGCCTCAGCACCTTCTTCTGGTACAACAACGACGGGTGTCAGAACTACTTCAGCGCCTTCCTCTTCACTCAAGTGATCGTGACCTACTTCTTTGACGATCTGTTTAGAGTAAGCAACGGCGCTCGCGAAGCGCTCGACGCTGCCGTCAATACGATTCATACACGCTTTTCCAGCAACACGTGGGTCACTCACTGCTACGTCTATCATGATGTTGGCCCAAGACCCAACAAGTGCATCGGGGACACGGTCGCCGTCGCCGTCGGAGAGCTCTAATCCAGAAGCAGGATCTAATAGTTTCCCAGCAGCAAGAGCATCAACCCACGCGGTCACAGAGTCGCCGCATGCTTTATCGGCACCTGTAGGATCAAACGCCTTCCACACAGCACCGCTACGTATTGCCGCAAACGTAGCGTCATCGCCAAGTGTCCAACGCATCTTAGCCCAGCCACCTGCTGCCTTCTCGCCGCTGTCGTCGTCTCGGTCTTCTCTGTCTTTATACTCGACAGACAAGAACGCTTTCACTGCAGCAACGATGTTCTGCGCCACATCACAACGATTCACTGTCGATGCTGGGTCTTTGTGTTCATCAAAGACACTTTTTGTGAGCGGGAACACACCTGCAGGCTGATCGTCGCCCACATTAACAACGATTGACGTCGTGTATACAGTAACCTCAACCCCTTCAGCATTAGTAGAAGTAGTGGCTGTCACATTCTTAACGCACCCTGTTGGGATTTTTTCAGCATTCGGTACGCTTGTAGTCCCTTGGCCGTATGCAGAAAAAGCCCAGGCAGCAGTCAGGGCTTCAGTGAGAACTAGGTCTGTAGCGCCTCTTGCTACTAACTGTTGGTCTTCAGCAAGACGTGGGTCGTACAGGGAGTAAGACTTCGAGTTGAGGTGGCACCGCCATGTCGTTGCGATGGCTGTCGCAACAGATGCTGTCTGTGGATTCTCAGGTAAAACAGGAGCTAAGCACACGGCTGCGTTAGGGTCAGCGAGTGGCAAGCGGTACAGAACTTCGCTCCAGAACGTTTGTAGCTCCTCGTTCTTGCTGTACTTTGTTATAACAAAGCCTTCTTTATCCACCATGCGTTTTCTGATGCGGTCGATCTCACCGATGACGTACTCTGTGGCGCTAACTTTATTGCGAAAGAAACGACCCCACCGACTGCGTGCTTTGATCTTTTGGGAATCAACAGACGAAGGTATAGCCCCAGGCAGGAGAAGGTATGGACCAACTCCTTGATTAAGTTCTGCGTTACCAATCGAAGGGCTGACACGCGGGTAGGAACTCGACTTACTGTCTGGGCACGCCGCTAGTGCGAGACCTGGCTTAGCACGTAGTGCTTCTTGTTTAGGGGCTCGGTCGCAGAGGTCTTCAGGGTATGGACTTATTTTTCCAAACTCAGTGGACGTGAGTGCGATACCTGCAACTAAACCCCACGGTATCTCACCACCATACTTTGCCTCTGACGAGAATCCTTTGACGGCAGCTTGGATCTCTTTAACGGCTTTCGACTCTAGATACTCACTCTCACGCATCGCTACTCCAACGTTGCCGCTGTCAGTGTCAGACGAGATGGTGGTAATTCCGACCACTCCGAGAACAAAGAGTAAGGATATAGGAGCTGCCCGGTACAAGAACTTTCCAACACG
>Ga0208311_1000519_pt1 | contig 10941 bp, 10 predicted proteins | sample Colrivmet1562A02_FD_187683 | JGI IMG/M metagenome (GOLD analysis project Ga0208311, IMG submission 187683) | Estuarine microbial communities from the Columbia River estuary - metaG 1562A-02 (SPAdes) (version 2) | ecosystem: Environmental > Aquatic > Marine > Intertidal zone > Estuary | place... | reverse complement strand
TTCGGAGATAAATTGCTGACGTCAACCAACGGCGTGTTGCCGATGAGATCCAGAATGCTTTCAAGAGGCACCATAAACGTCTCCGAGCCAGCGTGAGCCAGATTTGAGTGATTTGAACGACTAGCGATTGTTGACCGCATTGGTCATAATTGTACCGAGCCCGTTAGGACTCTGCACAGCAAGGCCAAGAGCCTTCTGACACCTGTATACGACACTTGGATTGGTGTCTCGGTAATCACTTCGTTGATGATGCGGAAATTGCGCGGCTCTGGCACTCCCCGCTTGAGGGTCACGATCATGTACTGCCAGGTGGGGTCAGGCGCCTGAGCCACATCAGTACCACTTGGATAGGCCTCGGTATGGGTGTGACTGTGAATCACGCCGATTACTTCAAGACCCGAGTTCTCGGCTTCTCGTTCAATGATCAGATGCTCGCGAGCATTGATGGTGTACACCCGAGCCGACTTGGCTGTGTTTTCTGTTGGATGAAACTCGAGCACCGTGTTGGTTGCACCCGACCCAACAAGAAGCCCACATGCTTCTTCGGGGTAACACGCAATGGCATGCTCGCCAATCTGCTGCATGATCGCTGCCGAAACATGAAGTGGTCGCGTCGAATCACTGCTCATACGCATTTCAGGCTACCCGTATGATGAAACAACAAGATGAATCACACATTATGAAGAACCCTGAAGACCCAGAGAACAACAGGCTGCTTGCGAGCAACCGAAAAGCACGCCACGACTATGACGTTATTGACGTCGTCGAGGCTGGCATTGTGCTGCTCGGAAGCGAGGTCAAGAGCATCAGATCTGGTGAAGTGCAAATTGCCGATCATTTCGCCCATGCAAGCAACGGCGAAATGTGGCTTGACGGCATGCACATCGGTGCATACGCATTTGCAAACGGTTCAGATGCACACGACCCCACTCGCCGGCGCAAGTTGCTGATGCACAAAGAACAGATTCGCCGACTGCAAGACCGCATTGCCCAAGAGCGGCTCACACTTGTGCCACTCGAATTGCGTCTTTCAAAAGGCCGAGTCAAAGTTGAGCTTGCGCTAGCCAAGGGCCGACAAAAAGCCGACCGCCGTCAAGCGATTGCCAAAAAAGAATCAGAACTCGAAATGCGCCGCGAAGCCGGACGCAACCGCAGACAAGCACAGCAGTAGTCAAGTTCGCACACCCCCGCCGTACACTGAAGCCGTTACGAAAGTTCAATGGGGCTGACAGGTTTCGACGTCAGTGTCGCTGGGCGATCGTGCGACCCGAGTTGCTCAGACTCGTAAAACGGGGCAAAAAAACAACTGCCAACAAGCAGTTCGCTCTCGCCGCCTAATTCGTTAGGGGGTAGAGAGCAATCGTGAGCCGCAAGGTCGCACGGGGCCAATTCACCGCAGCCTGGCAACAGAAGCGGGGAATGACATTGGGAAAGACCGATGACGTTGGGAAAGACCAATGGCCGAACGGAAAGACGTTCCGCGGATAAACATTTCGGTGTTTGTCAGCCGACCCGCCGGTGTTGCTGCGTAGCGACAATGTTGGGAATGGTCGTATCACGGGCGTTCAACGGCTGATGGACGGGGGTTCGATTCCCCCCAGCTCCACTAGTTGTATTACGGGTTAATGCATTGACCTAACTTGTATGGTGGCGTCATGCATTCATCCGAAATTCCAGTCGCACACACACCATCTGGTGGTTATGGCGCAACCTTTCCCCCGCTGATTCTTGGCGATTGCACCGAACCACTTGTTGCAGGCGCACCGGACCTGCGAGGTATCTGGATAGCAGTGAGTGCAACTCGCGGCGGCGCGCAAGTGCCACCTGACGATCGTTTGATGTCATACACCGAGCGAATTGAGCAGTGTGGTAATCGAATCGTTGACTGTGGCGGAGGAACGATCGCTGATTGTCGCGCAGATGGCACTGAAGAAAATGGCGTGCACGACGTTTCCGTTTTTGATTACACAACACCAATTCACGTTGTGGCAAGTTATGAGGACTCAGTATTTGTCTTGCGCCCAGTCGGCATGTCAGGAATCGAAGTCACTCGCCACCTTGATAACAATGGAAACATGATTTGGCAGCGCCCAGACATGGGAGGGGTTCGCGTCGTTTTACAACGAGTAGTAGACGCAGTCTGACAGCGTAGATTTGTAGCCTGATGAAGTTTGCACCAATCTCTGATCGCCTCACGGGGCTAGGCGCAGCCAAATGGGCGGTGCATTCAGAGTCGCTTCGTCGTGCAGCGCTCGGACAACCAATCATCGTGTTGTCGATTGGCGAGCCAGATTTGCCACCACCCGCAAAGGTCCTTGACCAAGCCAGCAACTCGATGCGCAGCGGTCGCACTCGTTATGCAGCCGGACAGGGTGAGCCAGAAGCGCTCCTCGCAATTGCAAATCATCTCAGCAAGCGTTCGGGCAATCCCGTCACCCCCGAAGAAGTTCTGTACACAGCGGGCACCCAAAATGGTTTGTGCACTGCCCTCTTCACGCTCGTAGAGGCTGGCGACGAAGTGCTCGTTCCCGATCCGTATTACGCGACATATGAAGGATTGGTGGCTGCATCAGGTGCAACGTTTGTTGCTGTACCAACTTCTCCAGACAACGGATTTCACGTCACAGCCTCGGCCATTGAAGCCGCAATCACACCGCGCACCAAAGTATTGCTGCTCAATAATCCAAGTAACCCAACTGGTGCAGTGCTGTCTGTAGAAGAAATCGATGCGATTGGCGAAGTATGCGAGCGCCACGATCTGTGGATTATCTGCGATGAGGTGTACGCCGACATGACATTTGATGGCACGTTCTGCTCACCGTTTGACAGACCACACCTACGCCCTCGCACACTGAGTGTTTCATCCATCTCCAAGTCGCATGCACTACCCGGTTTTCGTGCTGGCTGGGTTGCATGCCCTGCCGAAGTGACTCCACGACTCATCCTCGTTGCCGAAGCAATGCTCTTCGGCTCACAACCATTCATCGAAGACGCACTTGCAGTTGCATTAAACGAAACGCACCCAGAGGTTGAGCGCATGCGCGCTGCATACAAAGAACGTGCAACTGTGTTAGTCAACGCATTTGCAGACTCAACATCGGTTTCGGCGCGCCTCCCAGAGGGCGGAATGTTTATCATGCTCGACATTCGAAAAACTGGTTTAACCGGCGAGCAGTTTGCATGGCGATTACTTGATGAAGAAAATGTGGGCGCGATGCCTGGCGAAAGTTTTGGTAGCGGTGGCGCAGGCCACGTGCGTGTTGCACTCACCGTCGAATCTGACTTACTCAAAGAAGCGAGCATCCGAATCCGCCGCCTCGCAGACACATGCCTTGCTGAGCGCAAGTAAGCACCAACCAACATGACAAGCGAGCATCTCAAAGTTGGTGAAGCAATTATTGATCTGTTGTCGCGCGAGTATGGCGTAGATGTCGTATTCGGAATACCCGGTGTACACAACATCGAGTTATATCGCGGTCTGCATCGCTCGGGTGTTAAAGCCATCTCTCCGCGCCACGAGCAGGGTGCAGGGTTTATGGCCGATGGCTGGTCAATCGTGACTGGCAAGCCCGGCATCTGCGTGCTCATCAGTGGTCCTGGGCTCACCAATGCACTCACACCAATCGCGCAGGCGTATCACGATTCGCGACCAATGCTTGTGATCGCATCCACCACTCCAACTGATGCGCTCGGCAAAAGTTTTGGACCGTTACATGACCTTCCTGATCAGGCTGCAGTTGCACGCTCGGTCTGTGCGTTTAGCGAAACAGTGACCGACCCATCCGTGCTTCCAGAATTGATTGAACGAGCATGGAACGTATTTATTTCTGCGCGTCCGCGACCAGTGCACATTGCTATCCCCATGGACGTGCTCGCTCAACCATGCGCACCATTTGTGCGGGTGCACAAACCTGCTGCTCGCCCAATTGCTCACAACAACGACATTGCTCGAGCGCTCGACATCATCAACGCGTCTTCGGCGCCAGTGATCATCGCTGGTGGCGGTTCAATTGATGCATCAACCCAACTCGTTGTGCTGGCCGAAGCACTTGATGCGCCAGTGCTTTTGACAGGCAATGCCAAAGGTGTGATGTCGTCATCTCACCCACTCTGTGCTGGTAACTGTTTGGTGTTCGGTCGCGTGCAAAAAGACATCGAGGCTGCCGATGTAGTGATCGTTGTTGGCACCGAGCTTTCCGATACCGATCTCTACAACGACGGCAGAGCGTTGCAATTCGGTGGCAAAGTTATTCGCATTGACATTGATCCAGATCAAATCAATCGTCGCACCACCCCAACAGTCGGCATTGTTGGCGATGCTGCGCACACAGTTACATCACTTTCTCGTGGCATTGTGGCGCGCAATGCAACTACAGGTGCGCAGCGAGCGCAGCAATGGCGAGATCATGCGCGCAATAAGACAAGCAACACGTTTGTTCCGTGGCTACAAGTCATCGAACAATGGCTGCCAGACAACGCGATTGTTGCACTTGATTCAACACAACTTGGATACTCGGCTCACTGGTGGTTGCCGGCGACTCGCAGTCGCTCTTGGCTGGCACCTTACGGTTTTGGCACACTCGGTTGCGCACTGCCAATGGCGATCGGTGCGGCAGTTGCCGCACCAGACCGACCAATTCTTGCCATTGCAGGCGACGGCGGTTGGTTATTTACCGTTGCCGAAATGGCAGCAGCGAAAGATCTCGCAAGCGACATCGTCATGATCTTGTGGGACAACAGCGGCTACGAACAGATCCGTACATCATTTGACGATGTGCAAGCGCCACGCATGGGAGTTGACGTTTCTTCGCACGACCCATCAGCAATCGCTCGCGGATTTGGTTGGAATGCAGTTGACGTCACGACACCTGAACAACTTGCAACATCACTTGATGCATCACTCAAGAGCAGCGGACCTCATTTCATCCGCATTGCTATCAGTTAACTAGTTCGTGATAGCTAGTTCGTGCGATAAACAACGAACACTTTGCGCAGTGTCTCGATAACGGTCCACTTGCCCTTCCAGCCAATTGGAAAGATGCAACTTGAACCTTCAGTGAGTTCAACAGGTTCGCCACCGTCTTCGTGCACGATCATGCGGCCCTTCAAAACGTAGATCACTTCACCACGTGTAGTGAACTCCCAACGTGATGCACCTGGCTCGCACTCCCACGTTCCCGCAGTCACAGTCTCGTTGTCAAGGAATACTTGAGCACGAGTAAGTATCTCTCCGGTCAATGGTTCAGCCGAAGGTTGGCCTAGTGGTTTTTGAGCCAATTCGGATGCGGGAATCTCGAGTGCGCGAAATGAAATTGTCATAAGCACATTCTAAGCCATTGACCGCAAATTCTTTTTTGTGAGCAAAAAATAGATCGCCGTCATCAACATCAAGGCTCCCGCAACAGAAAATGTGATCGGAGCAGAATCGACTCTTCGCGCGATAATTCCCACCAGCAGTGCTCCAATAGGAGCAAGTCCTGACATCAAAAGTGAATGCACTGCCATCACCCGACCCATCACGGCAGGTGGAGTGTTGTTCTGAATCAACGTCTGGCTGAGATTCATATAAAAACCACCACCCAACCCCCACGCAAACAGCAGCAGCCCCATCACAGCAATAGATCTCGATTGACCAAGTGCAATCTGAACGAAACCACCCCAGCAAAGACCACAGATAAACCACAGTCCCTTCTGGACCAGTTTGTGATTGAAACGGAGAATCCCCATTGAAGTAACAAACTGGCCCACACCAAGCATTGCAAACAAAAGTGTTGTCTGACTACCCGACGCCCCCGCTTGCTCTTTAGCAATTTGTGGACCAAGCACAATCCATGGAGCCATCATGTACAAAATCGAGGCAGAGAGCAACACATAAAATGAACGGACCTCGGCATGTCCACGAATAAAATTGAGACCACCAAAAATCTCTTCTCGCATTCGACGACGTTGCAAATTGACACTTGGTGGTAGACGCAACTGAATGAGTGCAATAAATCCGATCAAATGCATCGCCGCTTGCAACCAAAATGCACCCTCAATACCCCATGCCGCGATTGCTGGGCCAGCAGTCGCTGGACCAATCATCAGACCCAAATTGCTACCGATTGTGTTGACAGCGATGGCACCGACAAGTTTGTCGGAGGGAACAATTGATGGAACAATTGCCGAACGCACAGGAGATCCGATTGCAATAAAAATGCCGGAGACAAACGATCCAACGATTGCCAAACTAATAGTTATGTTTCCAGTAGTGACCATCCACGCAATCACAATGGTGATAGCCAATGCACCCGCTTGGCTGACTACTAGCAGTGTTCTTCTGTTCATGTGATCACTCATCACTCCAACAATGAGAGAGATAAGAATTACTGGAATCCCCATTACAAAGAGAATCAAACCGCTGATGTCAGACTTTGCACCTAGCTCGAGCGCCAACCACACAAAAGCAAATCGTTGCGTGCTTTGCACCAAAATAAACAAAAAACTATTTGCCCACAACAACCGAAAGGGTTTGATCGCAAAAAGATCCGATGAGCGAATGCGGACACGATCTACTGGGATGCTCACTTCACACCAGCATTACACCATTGTCGCAACAAAGGCGAGTTGGCGTTTAGAGAACTACTGAACCCACAAGCCGACCGATGGCCATGGTGAATGCCATCGCCACCAAACCACCAAAAACCACACGGAACGTCGGTCGCAATGGATGTGCTCCACCGGCTTTTGCACTCGAGATTCCAAGCGCGACAAGCGCCAACACAGCAACCACAACGGTTGTAGCGATGCGCTGAGATGACGCTGCAAGAGCAACAGCAATGAGTGGGATTGCTGCACCAACCGAAAAAGATCCAGCAGAACTTACGCTTGCCTGCACTGGGCGGGCAAGGGTCAGATGAGTAATTCCCAACTCCTCGGCCATGTGGACCTTGAGCGCATCCTCTTTCGTTAACTGAACTGCCACCGCACGCGCCAGCTCCTGAGTGAGTCCCTTGCCTTTATATATTGCAGTGAGTTCGTCAAGTTCGTGCTCTGGTGTGTGCTCGAGCTCCCAGGTTTCTTTTGCGATGTCAGCCTGTTCGGCATCACGCTGCGAACTTACCGAAACAAATTCACCAATTGCCATTGACGCTGCACCTGCAACTAAGCCTGCAACACCCGCAGTGATGATCGCATTCCGGGTTCCGTCTGCTGCAGCAACACCCAAGATCAAACATGCAGTCGAGATGATTCCGTCGTTCGCACCGAGCACCATCGCACGCAACAAGCCGATGCGATGACTGAAATGACCTTCTTCGTGCCGAACCATAAGAATTATTCTACACCGTGAGCGGATTTATCGTTAACCCAACAATCCGTCGCGCAATGCGAGCAATCGTTTCATTGGTCGATGAGTGCGTCGCTCTGACTTGTCGGCATATTCGGTGAGGGCCAACAACGAATTGACACCCAGCCAACGCAGTGGCTCAACTTCCCACTTTTTTGACTGATGATTGACAAGCGCAGAGCGAGTAAGAGCATCGCCAGTGTCAACAATCTGATGCGCAAGTGTTCGGCCGACCAAACTTGATAATGCAACACCGTCACCGACATATCCTCCACCTGCACAAAGGCCTGTTGTGGCATCGACATTGGCAAATGCATGCCAGTCTCGTGGTGCACCAACAGGTCCACCCCAGTGGTGAGTAAATCGCGCGTCGGCTACTTGAGGAAAAATCTCTTGCACAGTTTGCTCGAGCCGACCATGAATTGTTGTGTTGCGATCATACGAGTCGGAAATACTAGAACCGAAGTGATACGGCGCACCACGACCGCCGAAAGCAATGCGGCCGTCTGACGTACGTTGCGCATAAGTGACCATGTTGCGACCATCGGCGAAAGTTTCACGATGTGTCCAACCAAGTGAACGCCACACAGCTTCAGAAAGTGGCTCTGTTGCCACCATCAACGAATACAACGGCACGATCTTGCGCTTGCCTGCAGGAAGCTGTGAGGTGAAGGACTCAAGAGCATTGACTACCCATTTGGCACGAACTTCACCCCGCTCAAGCACAACTCTTCGCGGCTCAATTGCAAGCGCACGCGAATCCTCAAAAATCATGACACCAAGACTCTCCACTGTTCGTGCCAACCCTGTCACCAACTTCCACGGGTTCACCACAGCGCAATGCGGGCTATACATGCCACCCAAAGTGGATGAAACGTGAATGCGTTGCGAAATCTGTTCAGCACTTTCCCAAGTCATATCGATATTGCTAAACCCCGCAGCATGCCAATCATCTATGTAGTGATGCAATCGCTCGACATGTGCTGGGTTTGAGGCCGAAGTGATAGTGCCACCCTTGTGGAAATCACATGCAATATTGTGCTCCTGAGCAACACGAGCAATCTCATCAACTGTTGCAAACATTTGATCCTGCAAAAAGCGCATTGCTTGCGCACCATGCTCAGCCGACATCTCGTTTGGTGACATGGGCAAAAATGCACTGCACCAACCGCCGTTGCGACCACTTCCTCCAAACCCAACAAATTGTGACTCAACGAGCGAGATTGATAATTGTGGGGCGAGTTGCTTGAGATAAAAAGCCGTCCATAATCCTGTGTACCCACCACCCACAATGACGACATCGGATTCGACAACGCCATCAACAGCGTTTCGTCGAGTGGTGGCATTGAACTGCACGCCCTCTTGCCACAGTGGGATAGCGCGACCATCAGACATCGTGATCAAAAACTACAACAGTGTTGCTGGTACCGAACTCATCTCGAGATGCAGCTCGCTACCGGTGTATGGATTGGCGAGCGCAACTTTCTCATTCAGTTCAATACCCAAACCAGGTTCGGTCGGTGGGATGATGAAGCCACCCTCAAATTTGATCGATGTCTTCACGAGTTCGGCATGGAAGCCCTGCCAACCCTGAATAGTTTCAAGAATCAAAAAGTTTGGCGTACACGTGGCGAGCTGAATGTTGGCAGCGGCAACCACTGGACCGCAATACAGGTGCGGCGCAATTTGCGCGTGATACACCTCGGCCATTGATGCAATTTTCTTGCCTTCTAATAATCCACCGCAACGACCAAGGTTTGGTTGCAAAATCGATGCTGCGCCAGTTTTGAGCAGTTGATGAAACTCGTACTTTGTTGTCAATCGCTCGCCTGCCGAAATAGGAATGCTGGTTGCGCGAGCCACTTTGGCAATCTCTTCTGGCGAATCTGGTGGCACTGGTTCTTCAAACCACAATGGGTCATACTTTTCGAGTTGCTTAGCAAGTCGAATTGCTCCAGACGCACTGAATTGACCGTGAGTGCCAAACAAGATGTCGGCGCGAGTGCCAATAGCTTCACGTACTGCGCGCACCATCTTGACCGAGAGGTCCATCGCATGCAACGCAGGCTGCCGACCATCAAACACCGAATACCTTCCGGCTGGATCAAACTTGACCCCAGTAAAACCACGTTCAACTTCTCGCACCGCAGCCTCGGCCGCTGCATCGGGGTCGCTGTACACCGGATCATCTGCATAGACATCGACGCCAACGGGTGGATAGAGATACGTATAGGCGCGCAATTTGTCGTGCACGCGACCACCCAACAATTCGTACACGGGCTTGCCAGTCTCTTTGCCGCAGATGTCCCACATGGCCATCTCGATGCCACTCACGATGCCACCCGTTGTGAGGTCGGGGCGCAACGAATACCCACGGCCGTACACATTGCGCCACATCATCTCGATATGAAACGGATCGCTCCCAATGACGTGTCGTTGAGCAACTTCTTCAATCATCTTGGCTACAAGATGTGGAGAATAAGTGGCCGTGTAGACCTCGCCAATGCCCGAAATGCCAGAGTCTGTAGTGAGTTTGACAAAAATAAAATAGCGACCGCCAAAGCGTGGCGGTGGGTTACCCACCACAAATGTTTTGACGTCGACAATTTTCATAAAAGAGCAGTCGCCTAGAACACAATCACGTTGCGAAGTGCTTCGCCGCGCTTCACTGCGTCGATTGCTTCATTGATTTCCTCAATCGGATATGTCTTGGTAACGAGTTCATCCAACTTGACTCGACCTTGGTTGTACAACCCGACAAGGTTTGGAATATCGACTTGAATTCGAGCCGAACCCATTTTTGAACCCAAGATGTTTTGGCTGTAAGCAGCCATCGTGCCAGGGTCGATTTCCGACATCACGCCGCTTGCAGGCATGCCCACAAGCACTACTGAGCCACTCTTGGCCAACATGCCGTAGGACGAGTCGAATGCCGACTTGACACCAACAGTCACGAACACATAGTCGGCACCGCGGCCATCAGTAAGTTCGAGCACACGCTCTGCAACGTTTTCGGTTTTGGAGTTGATGCCATGCGTTGCACCAAAATCTTTGGCGGCCGCAATCTTGTTGTCGGCGATATCAATGGCAATAACCGTGCGTGCGCCGCTCACGCGTGCACCCTGAATCGCATTGAGACCAACACCACCAGTGCCGATGACAACGACGTGACTACCAGCAGGAACTTTTGCAGTATTGGTTACTGCACCAAATCCAGTGATAACACCGCATGCAAGGAGCGATGCACTTGCCATCGGAATCGTCTTTGGCACTGCCACACACTGCGACTCGTGCACGAGTACAAACTCAGCAAAGCCACCCGTGCGCATGCTCTGCACAATCGAGTTGCCTTTTGCATCCGTGATTGGCGACTTGGCATCGAGAGGAAACTGCGTGCTGCATGTAACAGGGTTGCCCATGCTGCAACCGTGGCAATGTCCACACGACCGAATCAATGTGACAACAACGTGCTCTCCCACTTTGACCGTCGTAACATCAGCGCCCACTTTTTCGACAACGCCAGCACACTCGTGACCATAGATGGCTGGCAATGTGCCGCCCCACGAACCCTCTGCGTAAGTGATATCGCTGTGACAAATCGCGACAGCCGAAAC
>Ga0208311_1000511_pt1 | contig 11019 bp, 10 predicted proteins | sample Colrivmet1562A02_FD_187683 | JGI IMG/M metagenome (GOLD analysis project Ga0208311, IMG submission 187683) | Estuarine microbial communities from the Columbia River estuary - metaG 1562A-02 (SPAdes) (version 2) | ecosystem: Environmental > Aquatic > Marine > Intertidal zone > Estuary | place... | reverse complement strand
ATGTTGAGGCTCAGCTTCTAACCCTTCCTTAAACTTTTGGATGGATTCATGGAAAAGCTCACGCAGCTCTTCGTGGGTGGTGACAATGATTTGTTTCATTTGAACAGTTTTAATTGTTTAACTGCACAAATGTTGGCCGTTGATTTGCCGTGGGGTCACCCCATTGGTCACCCCAAATATTGCATTGCTTATCTCTCTTGGCTGATTATCAGCGAGATATCTTCATTGTTTAAATCCGTGATATAGGGCATTATTCGGCTCATGCGATGCCGTCTGACCTTGTCAACCCCTTGATAAGGGTCGTTGAGTCTCTTTCTGATGTTCTCGGCGTTGTACCCGGTGATTTGTGAGATCAAACGCGCAATGGCGGTGTTGTCCGCCTGGTTGATTTTGGCCTGCTTCAGTAGCGCGGAAATTACGATGACGCTTTCAACCATGGTAAAGCGTTTGGTGCTGTTGTCGCCCTCCTCCCCGTGAAGGGGTTGATCACTATAGGTTTCTGGCATGAGCATTTCACCGCGGTACTCTTGAAACTCGTTGCCCGTGATGGCGAAATGCTCGGCAAGCTCGCGATGTATATCCCGTGGGGAGGCCAATTTCTGAATCTTCCTAAGCATAGCGCCTTCAAAAAGTGTTTCCCATGAGCTTACCCCACCGGTGAAGAACCGCCAGGTGTAGCTCACGGCGCGATAGGCACTGTAGGCATAGAGGTTAAGATACAGGTTGCCGGAGCAGTACAATTCATACAACGTTGAATTTCTCACTGCGGGCTGCCGTGACCAGTTTTCATTATGTATGACGTAAGGGGAGTCCCAGGAGGCCTCGGTAATACTTGTCATCCAATCCTCAAGGAATCGCTCCGGCAGAAGGAGAAACAAATAGCTCAGTTCAACGTACAGCGCCACATACATGTGGTCCAACAAATCTGAGCTAAAACAAGCGCCATCCTCGGCGAGGTCATCCATGATCAGTTTTGAAAACTCAAGCGACAAATGATCACTTGTTTCCATGACATCCATGCCCAAATCCTTATAGTAAGAGGACCTGTCTTCGCCGTGTTCTAACCCGTATTCTATTCTGCTTTTGATGCCCCCGATTGTTATCTCTTCCATCCTGCCCATTTAACTTTAGTTCAGCAAGAAAGGCAAAGCAATGGTAAACTTCCAAAAACAACCTGAAATCTTCATCAATCTTCATCGAATTTCGTAGTTTAAGGGGGCCTATGAAGGGAACGTGCCAAAATATCACAGACCAAGTTCTTTGCGGAAGCATTGCACGCGCATCGTCACCTTATTGTATCGCACCTACACCTACGATGGTAATGGTATGATAGGGACGTTAACGCGAGATATGAGTACGAGTCTTGTTGGATCGGGAGAGAATATCCAGAGCTCTGAGTATGTGTACGATCACATGGGCCGTTTATTGGCGGGATCTATAGAGTTTGTGGGCAAGGTTGGCAATAAGTATGATGTTTCGACGTCGTATAATAAGGCGGGCGGTCTTGAGTCAAAGGTTTCGAGTCCTGACGCGTCGACTCAGGTGTATGCTGGCACCTCACAGGAAATGACCTACGACTTGACGTACCAGTACAGTGGCACTAAGCCGCACCAGTTATCCGAGGTGATCAGTTCACAGGGGGTGCCATACGCGATGTCATTTTCCTACAATGCTTCGGGTAGTATTTCCGAGATTACGGACATGATGGGTGTGGATCATTCGAGCTATTACTGGGGTCAGGAGCAGTGGTTGTGTGGCGTGGAGAACACTCAGGGCATCCACCACTATGTATACGACCACGCGGGCGAGCGCATCATGAAATCTTCGATCACCCAGACGACGGTACAGCTCAATGATGAGACGATCAACACGGTTACGACGTTGGAGCCTTATACTCTGTATGTGAATCCGTACTATGTGGTCACGTCCTTTAGCAATGCGGACCAGCGCTCGAAGCACTATTACATGGGCACTCAGAGGGTTGCCACGGACATCGGTGTGGACTATGGCATGAGCCCCTCGCCGGAGCAAACAGAGCGTGCGCGCGGCGGCGATGATGCGGCGATGACGGAAGCCACCCAGGGGTTAGAGACGGACCAGGTTCCTTTCCAGAGCCTGGGCTATAAGCAGGACCTGGAAAGGGTGCTGTTGGGCCTAAGCGGTGAGATCGGGGTTGAGGATCTAAGTGAGGCTTTGGCACCGATTGAGAGTTTTTACCCGGAGTTGAGCGCTGGGGTGAATTCAGGGGAAGGGATAGAGTCGGAGCCTCCGTTGTATATAGGCACTCGCATTATGTATTGGTACCATCCGGATTATGTGAGCAATGTGGATATGGTGACCGATAAGTCGGGAGAGGCCTATGAGCTGTTCTTATACAATGCCTGGGGGGAGAGTTTACACCACTGGAGTAGCAGCAGCACCAACAGCTGGAGTTCACCGTACCGGTTGAATTCGAAGGAATTGGATTCAGAGACGGGGATGCACTACTACGGAGCGCGGTACCACCATCCCAAGTTGAGCGTATGGATGAGTGTGGACCCCAAAGCAGCCGAAATGCCGTCTTGGTCGCCTTACTCTTTTGCTTTCAATAACCCCATATTTTTTATAGACCCGGATGGGATGAAGCCAACGCCCTCACAAGCCGCTTCAATGGCCTGGCATATCTATGATGGCAAAAAAGGAGATGTGGTTGACGGTTGGACTCTTTCTGATGTTTATACAAACAAAGATAACCTTGGTTACAAAGCAGGGCTTTATACTAGAGAGGTTGATGGCGTTATGGAATATACCATGGTCAATATGGGAACCATACCGGGGACTGGCAAGAAGAACAGGGATTCAATGTGGGAGAATATAGAGCAGCCCGTTGGTGCATCCGACCATATGAATTTGTCTTTAGACCAAGCTAGAGAATTAAATAGTACATTAGGTCCAGATGCAGATTTAACCTTTGTCGGACACTCAAAAGGAGGAGCGGAAGCTGCTGCAAATGCAGTGGCCACCAACAAGGATGCCTACGTTTTTAACCCGGCAGCCGTAAACCTAAATGCATACGGAATGGATTCCAAAAACTACAGTGCGAGCATGACCGCCTTTGTGGTAAAAGGAGACCCCGTTGCCAAAACGTATCCCCTACTTTTTGCGAACCCGATTGATAAGCTGATAATGTTGCCAAGGCAGTCCTGGACCAATCCGATAGAAAACCATAATAACTTCAGGGAAGCATTAAGACAATATCTTGAGAACAATACAATACAGGATTAGGGATGAAAAAAGCAATTGTTTTATCAATGGCAGTGTTCATTTTATCTTTAGTTTCTTGTACAGATAAAAAAGATGAAAAATTGACTGTGAAAGATATTGAGATATTTAAAGATACTCCTGCCTGGGCTTTGGCCAAAGCCCTGGAAAAATCTGATTTACGGAAAGCAAAGGAAATGTTGTCAGACAATAGGGATTTGGCAAACTACCAAGACCCTGAGTTTGGCACGACCCTGTTGATGCGGGCAATCTCGACAGAAAACTATAAAGCGGTTGAATTCCTGCTGCAAAACGGAGCCAATCCAAATATTGTTGCAAAAATTGGTACGACAGCTTTGTTTCGTGCTGTTTCCCACTCTTGGAAAGATGTTACAGCCAATACAGACCCAAGGTTTGTGAAGATAATGCTTGAATATGGGGCTGACCCGAATATCAATTATTGTTCACCGAAAATAGAAGGACAAACAGACCCGATAGAATGCGGTACAAGCCCGCTGATGCACGCCACGCAAAGAGGGTTTGAAAAAGTGAAATTGTTGGCAGAAACAGGAGCCGAGATTGATTACAAAACCGAATTGGGGAAGACAGCCGCGATAAAAGCATTGTTAAACGAGAAAGCAGATGTAGCCCATTATCTGATTGTTGAAAAAAAAGCAAAAGTAAATGAGCCTTATTATTTCTACAATCTGTTTGACAGGACTAAAATCAACTACGAGAAGCCCCATTACCCAATCGAGCTGTTGGAGAACTGGCTGTTTGAGTTGGGTTCGGAAGAGCATAAACTCAAGATGGAAATAGTAGAGGAGTTCAAAAGACAGGGACAAGATTATTGGTCAATGGAAAAGCATCCCAAAACAGTGGAAAGGATAAAGAAAATACACCCCGATAATTGGCAGGAATATTTAGAGAAGTATTAAAAGGACAAAGCCACCAATTAGGTGGCTTTGGTGTTATACAGGCTTCCTGATAAAGCAAGGTTTTTCGAGTGCCCAGCCGTATTTGCTTACGAGGCAGTTGATGTCGGGTTGTTCCAGTTCCGGGCATTTTTTGAAGTCCAGGAACAAGCCGTGCCCGGGTTCAACCGCATTGTGATAGAATTCCGCCCATAGTTCGGCGCTTTGTTCTATTGTATTGGTTGCGGGAAGTGTGAAAGTATCTTTTACGGTCATATCACAGAGCGGAATTTAAAGCGGTGGTAAGAGTTTGTTTGATAGTTTCCCAAATAGTGTGTCTGTAAAAAAAAGTAAAGAGCAGCTCGTGTTAGTTTTAGAGTGTTACCGCCCTCAAAGCAACTTCGCCAGATCCTTTCTTTTAGTGTCATCAATGGAGTCCACATAGTTCATGGTCGTCTTCATAGATCCGTGCTTGAACTGGTCCATTACAAATTCCAAGGAGGCCCCGTTGTGAATCAGAGCTGTAGCATGGCTATGGCGCGCCGTGTACGTTGTGATGTTCTTCTCAATGCCCAATTCTCGCGCAAGTTGCTTGAGTCCAATGTTAATGGCTTTGGTGAATTCCTGTTGCTTGAGATATTGCGCCTTGGCAGAATCCCTTTTATCGATTATTCTGAAGATGTAATCCGTTTTATCCTTTGAAGGAATCCCGTATTTTTTGATGACCTCTTCAGCGATTGGGGACAATACCGCCGAGATTTTGACTTGATGACCCTTATTGGCCCGCTCGGTCTTCTTGCGTACAAATCGCACCATGCCCTCTTTAAAATCCACATTGTCCCATGTGAGATGTGCGATGTCTTTGATGTTGCAACCATTGATATAATAGGAGAACAACCAAAAATCACGGGCTCGTTCGGCCCTAGAGCCAGGTACAGGACAGGCATCTTTGATTAGCTGAACCTCTCCTTGTGTCAAAGCACGTTTCACATTCACCGAGGATGGTATCTGATATTTCCCTTGGCTGGTCTTTCCAAATGGGTACAAATCATGGTCAATCAACCCGAGTGAGCGGCCTTGATTAACAATGGTGCGCAACGACCGGAGATAGATGCCTATGGTGTTCTGTGTCTTCCCTTGTTCGATCATTTCCGTCTCATAACCCTCGAGAAACTCGGGATGAAGATCATTCCAATTGAGCGACCTATGAAATCCCAAGAGACTCTTCAAGGCGCACCTATAGCTCGAGGCTGTGGAAATTCTATTTTGTTGCTCCAATCGGTCAATATGCCCCTTGAACATCTCTTGTAAGCTGTCGGTACTTGACACTATGGGGTTTAAAAACCGCTTCTTGAAAACTGGGAAGCTAAACGGCACCAAACTTTCAATGATCGTTTGCGCGAGTGCTTCGACTTCTCGCTTGCCATGGAAAACCTCTCTTTGCGTTACGGTCATCCGTTGCCCCTCCTCTATTTTCTTCCAATCCAACTTGGTTAGGGGAGGTAATTCTGTTTGATAATACCGACGCTTACGATCGTGGGTGATACGAAGCTTCACGGGGTAGTATGCTTGATCCTTCCCGTTGGAGGGTCGGAGTAGCTGAACCCTCGTGTCTAAAATAACCCGCGCGTGTGTTGCCATAGTGCTGAATTCAAAATCTAGCACACAATCTAGCACACAAAATCGACCCAAACAACAAAAAGCAAGAAAAGCCAAAGACAATAAAAATTGTCTATCTCGTTTTATATCAGTAATTTAGCATGTATATTAAAATCATTGATTTGTATTGTTTGGTTTAAAATTATGACTGTTAATCAGAGGGTCGCTGGTTCAAGTCCAGCAGGAGGAGCTCTTAAAATCAAGCACTTACATCGAAAGACGTAGGTGCTTTTTTCATTATTTGCATACAATTTGCATACAAAATCAGACCAAAACGTTGAAATGAGTCCGCAAATGACGGCAAAGATGCGACCCTCTGGCCAGTGCAGCTGAGTCATGATTTTGGGTTTGTTGTGTTCGTTTGGGTGGTCGTTCTAGCCTCTTTTGGGGACTCCTCGGCTGATTGAGATTGTTCGCTTTTCGACACTTGTCGCGCCAAAAACTGCCGTTTGTCCCATGATCTGCCTGTACCATACCGTCCGAAAGTGTTCCAAACTGTTCGCTTTCAGGTGGTTGAAAACCATAATTTATCAACATTTACAGTTATTCATTGCGCAAAAACCTGCAATTCTAAGCAGCACTTGAGCACACTTTTGGTATCTCTGCCATTATAACGCGTTAAATAATAGTCTTTTAACCTCGGTTCACGGTTATTAACAGGTGTTGGCCCTCCAGGTTTGCGGATCATTGTCGGTGGTTTTTTGCTGTTACTTGTCGCCACTATGAACGCATTTACCTTACTCTCTTTGGACGAAGTGGCCCCGTGCCAAGACCTGTGTGACAAATTGGATGAACTGACTCGATTTCAGCCATCCCGGCGATTTCAAGAGTTGGACTTGGGGCTGTTCAATGTGGTCCCCGAGTATTTTTTCCCTTATTGCCTTGAATTTGCTAGGCCGATACTGCGCGAGATACTAAGCACGCACCTCAGTAATTCTCCAAACGGAATAGGTGAATTGGACACGCGCGGTCTGCAGCGTTGCATCGGCACATTCTACGACGGCAACCGCGCTTGGCTCAGCGAATGGATTGTCGCGGCACGTGAGTTTTTTCACGGCCGCGCAGACGCCATGGAATTTACCGACCCTGTCGATGCCATAGCCCCTGTGCCGCAGATTTGCCGCCGCGGCATGTACAGTGAGATGGCTTTTATTTACAAGGTCATGCTCGCTACCAAAATGGTGTGGGCCGTCCTGGTTCTAGAGCAGCCCTCCATCAACGCCCTTCTCACCTCAAGCCAGCGGACCCTAATGGATTTGGTCGAGGTGCCCGAGCTTTTGCTGAAGGAGCTCATGGCCTGTATGCCAGAGTTGATGGAAGAAATTCGGGAGACTTGCTTGGACGAAGACGAGCACCATGACGAGGGCGGAGATTTCAGCGACTCAAAAACTCTTGAAAACGCCGAGATGGCCATGGTCATGCACTTTCTGCTTCGTGAAGCCAACATTAACCAGTGCGACATGACCGCCGTCACGCGGCTCACGGTGGCCTTAAGCGGAAGGGGATACGACAACCTCTACAAGAAAATCCGCGACCCCTTTCAAGGCAATCAACGCATGGTTTTGAAGCGAATGCTCCGAATTAAGCCATTAATTGAGGACCTCAGGAATGAATCCATCATGCTGAAATTCAACAAAGAGATGCAGAAGCTGAGAATCTAGGGTGACCCTAAGGGTACTCGGTGGGGTGACCCTAAGGGACAGGCTCCCAAAACCTTTGCGCAGTAATCATAAATACAACTGCCACATGGACCCCATCATTCTCACCAGCAAAGAAGAACTTCAAGTGTTAATCCGCGAATCCTACCGGGCACTTCGCGAGGGCGAAGAGCCCGTGCCGACCATCATCACCATTGACCCGCAGCCGCTGCTAACCGTCGATGAAGCCGTCGAGTACCTGCGCATCTCAAAGAATACCCTCTACGGCTATACCTCCAAGGGAAGCATTCCCCACATCAAGCAGGGAAAGCGCGTGCTGTTTCGCAAGAGCCAGCTCGACGCCTGGTTGGATGCCAAGCAACGCGGCACCGCGCAATGACCCGCACCCAACGCTCAGAGCTGCAGGATCTCATTTGCGCCATCGACACCGCGCTCGCTGCAGAATCCTCAGCAGAGGGTGCCGTCACACTTTCTAAGGAATCCATGGCGCGGCATCTAGACGTTTTGAAACGGATTCTGGATGGCTCCAATGAGAATTCCATAGGGGAGACGCCGCTTCGTCGTGCCTTGCGGCACATTCTCAAGCACCACCCCGAGGTGAACACCGTCTTGGCGGTGTATCGATTTCGGGAGGACTGTCCCGCGGGCTGTCCCTACTACCTGTCCCTTAACGCCCTGTACCACGGAACATGAAATCGCCCATCTTCACCGTGCGCACCGCCAACCGCTGTCTGGAAGACGCCAAGCAGATACCCACGCCCATGATGCTCTTCGACGAACTCTGGTTTGAGCAGGAGCTGTGCATCTTGTTTGCCGACACCAACGTGGGGAAGTCTCTGCTGGCCGTACAGGTCGCCCAATCCATAGCCAGCGGGACGGCAATCCCCGGATTTCAACTTGGCGTCCCGGGGCAGGGAGTGCTGTACTATGACTTTGAATTCAACGACAAGCAGTTTGAGCAGCGCTACAGCCATTCCGGAATTTCCTACACCTTCTCACCCAATTTGTACCGAATCGGCTACAATCCCGACTGCCAAGCACAGCGAGTGGGGAACCAAGACGTCTTTGCCGAAATCCGCAGCCACATTGAAAGCTACCGCTCCCGTGTGCTAATCATCGACAACCTATCCTACTTCGCAGGGAATTCCCTTGAAACCGCTCAGGAGGCCATTGACTTTATGCGCGAGATGAAAGTCCTTAAAGAGGAATTTCGCCTGTCGATCATGCTCTTAGCCCATACCCCCAAGCGCAACAAGAGTTTATCGATCAGCGAAGCAGACCTCGCAGGATCTGCCGGCTTGTCGCGCTTGGCCGACAGCCTTATCGCCATCGGTAAAGGCTGCGAGTCCACCGACCAGCGCTACATCAAGCAGATCAAGGTGCGCTCGGCAATGCTCAACTATGGCGCCGAAAACGTAGTCAAATGCCGGCTTGCCCCAAGAAATGGATTACTCGGATTTGTGTTTGACGGTTATTGCGAGGAGTCCGACTTGCTGCGTGCCGCCGACCACCCCGGCATCAGCGACCGAGTCCTCGCTCTGCATTTTCAAAACCCCGATCTCTCTCAAGCAGAAATTGCACGCCAAGCAGGAGTCAATAAAATGCGCGTAAGCCGAATACTCGCACGAAAAGACTCCAAGGATAAAGCGTAACATGATGTTACGTTTTGGCCCGATCGTAACACGGCGTTACGCTCTAATGAGGTCCGTAATATTCTGATTATATGGCTACTACAGATTACAAGTGGTGCAAAATCATCTGAAATAGGGCGTAACGTAACATGTTACGATATGCCCTTTCGGCATAAGTCCCCTTTGGCCGAAACCCGTGACCCATTAAGACTTGCAGGCCTCCGGGCATTCCAAAACGTGGTTCAGCAATTACTGAACAAATATGAAGCTTGCGGATAATGCTCCCTGCGAAGCTAAAAGTCAGCTTGGGGTAATTGATACCCAATTCTTCCTTTATCGGCTTGAGAAAATCTTTGTTTTAACCCTTAGGTCCCCAGAAATATCCCGTGACCCATATCAATGCGAAGGATCGACTAAATAAAGCTCCTGAAAAATACGGATAAATTCAAGTTTATCAGAAAGTCCAAATATCCCATCAACTTTTAATAATAAATTCAAATCAATCCCTTCAATACGAAAAATTTCGTTAGCACAATAGTAAATGCTAATTATTCGAATTTCAGGAAAATGACTTGAAAAACTTATGTGGCCAATTTTATTAGGTATTTTAGATTCAAACCGATGATCAAGTATTTTAACCTGATCCAATGCAATTAATCTGTTCAATAATTTCATAAACATTGTGTCATTATTAACACAATCACTACATATCAATATTGGAACAATTGAAACACTGTCGTTTGTTGAAAGACGAATTTCTAAACTAGCATTATTTTCATCACATATTTGATTAAATATCTTTTTGATTTGTACTACGTCCAACTGCAGTGTTTGTGATGTCAATGAAAAACCAATTAGAAGAAAAAATATGGATATTATTATTTTCCGTGAAAAGTATTTACAGTTACCTTGCTTGATTGCCATAATATACTGCTTCATGTCCTGAGGGATTATATTTATCATGTCCGCGTCCATTTGGATGAGAATTATTCTGTATTAACCCCCATATATAACTCAATAGCGGATTTTGAAGTGCAAAAAGCGAATGGCCAAATTCATGACCTATTGTTGAATTCAATTCAGATCCGGATAAATGTCGATCTATAGTAATCTGAAACCCTTGAACCTCCACTATTGATTGGTTTCTTGTGTAAATCGTCATCCACTCAGATGGGTCATGACCTCTTTTTATTTCAAAAATACCGTTGAATATTTTTTCAGGAAAAATCTCATCATTTTCTATAACTAGTCTAGTTAGTGATTGAGGCAAGATTGAAGTATTATTTTCGACCAAATAATTCGTAGTTGTGTTTCCATTTAATTCACGTCCTAAATCCGAAATTAGGTTATTATCAGAGAAGTTTATTTCTATCAATTGGGGAGCAGCGTGCATTTCGGCATAAGCCGATGGGCATTTAATTTTAAAATTTAATATTCCATTTTCTAATCTTATATATTCTTCAGTTCCAGATTGTGCCTTATTTACTATTGTATCACCTGTTGGGTCATTAAATATTTGAGGATTATTGTAGCAAAAACTATATGGTGACACATTTGGATATTTATTAGCAAAGCGGTCCACACTCAACCACACTCCGATTTTATTTTGGTAGTACCTGGCGCCGTAATAGGCTAGTCCGGTTTCAGGGTCGAGTTCTTTGCCGTTAAAGCGGTAGGGGGAGCTGAAATTGAACGTATTGGCGTTCCATTGGTGCATTTCTTCTCCCCAGGGGGTGTAGACGAAGAATTCGTAGGCATAGCCGTCTTTTTCGGTTACTAGGTCCACATTGCCCAGGTAGTCCGGGTGGTACCAGAACAGAATTCGGTTGGTGATGTTCTCGGTGAGAGCTGTGCTGGTGGTGGATGATGGCTGGAGTTCCGGATAAACGGATTCAATACGCGGTAAGGTTAGTGCCG
>Ga0208311_1000497_pt1 | contig 11133 bp, 8 predicted proteins | sample Colrivmet1562A02_FD_187683 | JGI IMG/M metagenome (GOLD analysis project Ga0208311, IMG submission 187683) | Estuarine microbial communities from the Columbia River estuary - metaG 1562A-02 (SPAdes) (version 2) | ecosystem: Environmental > Aquatic > Marine > Intertidal zone > Estuary | place... | reverse complement strand
GGCTTCGTCGATTGGCTATGCCGCGAGATGCAGCGCGATTTGCCTCGATTACGCAAAGTAGACAGCGCCGCGCGAGACAGGTTTTAGGTGATGTCACATGTTGTTTGCTTGCTGAAGTTCTGCTTTGCCAGATCGATCAACTAAAAGCTGCCTGTCCGCACCCGACACAGGAGCCGACTTTATGCTTCTGTGCGGGTATGGATGGATAGCTGCCGCTTGCAACGGTCGGAACGCTTGTTTTTACCGCTAACTTTTCAGACGATCGTTCAATCAGACTAACTCCTTATAGCTACCGTCTGTTCACCCGCCCGCATTCAAAAGATTGGGGGTGGCAGAACATCTCCCGTCGGGTACCTTTGGAAGGCAGCACTTAGCTGATTGGGACTATGTTTGGCGGTGCCCATCGTTTTGATCGAAGTGTTAAAGTTGGATGGTATGCTCTTAGAACAAGTCGAAAAGGTCCATCTGCAATCGGCAACCAAACGGAAGAGTATTCCGAGGGCTTGCTCGTTGAAGCAATTACAACACCTCCATTTCTGAGTTCCTGGTTCGAACTGCCAACAGCGTATCGGTTAAGAGGGTTGTCTATAAAAAAATATCTGCCATCTGGCTCAGCTCGGTATGCACTCAACGACCAAAATGCATCAACTGGCGGCGGTGTTGCGAAGTCGATTCGGTATTGTCTTGATGACGATAATGGTGCCCCTTTTATGTCCGTCATTGCAGTCAGATATACCGCTTCCATCTCGGGTAATGCGCCGAGCCCTGATAACGCAACTGCTGCACGGAAGCGTTCGTTCTTGCCGTATTGGGCTATAGCCTTGTCAGGCCAATGCCAGCCGTTAATTATCTCACCAAATTCCGTAATATCTCCGATAGCGCCAGCATCAAGCGCGAAAACTGCTTTTCGCCAAGCTGTGTTTGCGGCGGGTGACACTTGTGTCATTTTACCCAAACCAAATTGTCGATGCCGCCGGGCACGCATTGCTAACGGCGAACGAGGCGTTGTCCGCTCTAGGACTGCATTAACCTGCTCGAGCAAACGTTTTGGTCTATCTTGGACTAGGGGCGCAGTAATTCGCTGCAGCGATCTTGAAGTCTCAATATTAGAAACGATTTTAGATTGTACGGCTTGCGCGGCCGCTAAATCTTGTTTGTCGCTGACACCAATTCGAACTAGTGCCCAAGCGTCAGCACTGGGGATCCGGATGAGAAGACGATCGTCTGGGGCTTTTTTTCTCCAACCCGGACCCACAATTCGATACTTTCCTGTTGCCGTCGACTGGCCGTTTGAGCTTGCGAGGGCCAAGACGTCTGTATCCATACCCATAATGGCCAAACTGACGTACCTTCCCGAATTCAAAGGTATGTCCAGGTCGGCATGTACTCCGGTGGGCAAATCCAACCAGCAAGACGAATAAAGCGTATCATTGTTAGGCATTGTAACGCCACGATTTGTGTGATCACTAAGCGTGCGCCGATGACTAAAACGGTTACGAGCAGGTGAAGCAGCCGCGACCCTGGCCATTTCGCCAATAGAAAATGCGAAGAGTGCAGCTTGCAAAGCTTCTTGATCAAGTGCTTTGTTCGATCTTGACCCAGCAGGATATGAAGTGGCTGCCGCTAGAAGTGCTCCTAAGATTGTGCGGCGATCAATCATTTGCGACCGCTGATATCAGTGGACCGAAAAGCTGACTAATTGGAGCGCTAAACATCTTTGCCTTAGAGATCATTGCAAGCGCCTTGCCCATCTCTTAGAGCTTCTGCATCAAGCTACTGCAAGCAACGCCGCTGCGAGGGCGTTGTCGTGAACTTTGCGGCCTAAATCGTCCGCGACAGTTGCATCACGTTCTGTTATTGCGGTCTGGATAGCTTTCCAATTTCTCAAAGCCTCTTGCCGCAGCTTCTCACTAGTAAAGCCCAGCGGCCCAAAATAGTCCGGCGCGCCAAAGCGTGTATCCTCAACCATCCTCATCAACCGCGGGCTGCGGGCTGCTTGCCCTATTGAGCGACCGATCCTTAACGTCTGGGTAAAGAACTGGCGAGGTGAACTGTATTCGTCGCATAACGTTTCAAGTTGAGAGATTTTTTCTGCGATCTTTGCTATATCAATGTTAGTTCGCCGTTCACATGCTAGACGGCACACTAAGCCAAACAATGCGCCGGCCGCGGCCACTGCATCTAGAACCTCATCATCCTTAAGCCGGGTAATCGTTGCGCCACGCATCGGCTCTAAATGAACAATTGACCGCGCCTCAAGGATACGGAGTGCTTCGCGCACTGGGCCCCGACTGACGTTGAACCTATCTGCGAGCTCTTGTTCCCTGAGCCTGTCCCCAGGTTGAAATCCGCGGGACCCGATCAAGGTGACCACGTCTAATGCAATTTGTTCAGCGGACACGCGACGGCGCGGTACAGTTTGGACCTCTCGAGTTATGATCGCAATTCCTTCAATTGGTTCAGCGTGTAACAACAGCCTCTCCCGTCGCCTTAGAACACCGAGCTACTACAAGCCAAGAGAATCTATGTCTACCATATTGTTGACAATATTGTTTTCCAATCTATGGATACTATCAGAAGTTCGCCGTACAAACTCAGTTGAAAAGAACAAACGGGAGAGGAACACATCATGAAATCAGCACTTTACTTAGCCTCAGCGCTCGGTTTGGTTGCAGGTGCGCAAGCTAATCCGGCTCTTGCGCAAACTGCGGTGCCTGAAGATACAGAGGCTAGTGTTCCCGAAATTTTAGTTGTTGCCCGAAAGCGCGAAGAGTCGCTTGATGATGTTCCGGCGTCAGTCAGTGCACTCTCCGCAGCTGATCAAGAAAATCTTGTTCTCGATGGTATGGGTGATTACTTGCGTCAAACCGCCGGTGTTCTGCTTGTTTCGTCAGGCCCGGACTACCTCGCCGACATTTCTATCCGGGGGCAGGGCGGCGGGCGCAACGGCTTTTCGGAGAGCGCGACAGGTGTCTATCGGAATGGAATATTCGTTGCTGGTGGCGGCTTTGGTGGTCGGTCTTTTAACCGTCTCGACTATTTCGACAACGCGCGTGTGGAAGTGTATCGTGGACCGCAGGGCGCACTTTATGGTCGAAACGCGGTTGGCGGCGCCGTCAATGTCGTCAGCAACCGACCTACGATGGACCTTGGGCTTGCCAGCAACTTGGAATATGGTGCGGCTGACCGTTTGAAACTCGAGGGCATCGTTAACGGCGCTTTGATAGAAGACAGAGTTTCTGTCCGTTTGGGAGGTCTTATGATCAACCAGCGCGGAGGCGACATTGTCGATATCAACACTCTCAAAATACTAGACAGTCAGAAGTATGAAGGTGGCCGAGCGCAACTGCTCACCAAAATCGCATCGGGTTGGGAAGCACGACTGACCTATGAGGTGTACTCTTCCGAGGCTGCTGGCTTTACTGCCCTCGGTCAACGTCTCGCTGCTGGACTACCAGCTGGGCGTGTTTCAGATCCCAGCCCCTATCTGCGCAATGCTAGCCGAGTTGGTCGTGTAAAGATCAACGATAAGACCTTTCTTGCTGAACTAGATGGAGAAGTTGGCTTCGCCAATCTTGCCGCTGTTTTTGTGCACAAGAACAGGGACGGTCGCCGCCTTAATGAGGATCTAGATCATTTCCTTGGCCTCGAAGGTCTGGCTGGCGTCGACATGATCGGTAACCAGAGTGAAGATTTTAAACGTGATGGCGCTGAGATTCGACTTTCATCCAATGGGGATGGCCCTCTGAACTGGCTGGTCGGAACTGACTATCAAGATACACTCTCGGATGCTGTCGCGTTCAATGGTGGGACTGTTCCTGCGACCTCGTCTGCTGCGTTACGATCACAGGCAGTGCGCCGTGACACGGCACTTGAGAAGCTAACCTCATGGTCAATATTTGGGTCTATTGACTACGCAATTAGTAATCGATTTTCAGCCGGAATTGAATTGCGGTCTCAGCGCGATGAAAAGAACTTTCGGTTCCAGCGCATTGATCTGGTTACCGGGCCAGTGCAAACTTCTAACCCCGTTTGGCAGGAAACCTTGCCAGTAGCGTCTATCCGCTACAAGCTAGGAGATAATTCAAATTTATATGCCCGTTATGCAACCGGTTTTCGGCCAGGTGGTTTCAATCAGGGCGTAACCAATCTGGCCCAGCTAGAGTATAATCCCGAGACAGCGCAGTCTTTCGAGATGGGATTTAAAGGCCGCATCCCCGACCTGCGAATGCGGTTCGGTGTCGTCGGTTACTATACAATTACCGATGATATGCAGGTAGTGACAGCGGCAAGCGCTACAGACACGACCTTCACTCTTTCCAATGTAGCTGGAGCCAAGCAATGGGGCGCAGAGGCTGAACTGTCTGGGATAGTGACACTCGGGAATGGGCGCTTGAACTATAACCTGAGTGCAGCAACCCAAGATGGCCGTTTCGACGATGGTTCGACGATCATCGTCACTGGGCAGCTAGTTGATATCTCAGGAGGGCGCGTCAATCGTGCGCGTGACCTAACCCTGAATCTTTCGTCATTTTATTCGCATCAACTCTGGGATGGCGTCGACCTCGTGGTCGGTGGAAGCCTTAGGGCCGAACGGGGGGGATATGAAAATGCTACGGGGGGTACAACACACGTATCAGGTCGCAAATTAGAGAACTTTACCATTATAGATGCCCGCATCTCGCTTAAGAGCAAAGCTTGGCAATTGTCTGCCTTTGGAAAAAACCTGACCGATAAAACGTATATTATACAAAACGTAAACGGCAATAATTACTATAATGAGCGCGCTCGTTACGGTGTTGAGCTGAGCTTCAAGTTCGGAGGTGAACAATAGATGCGACCAGTTTGCACTTATTGAAGATCGAGAAGGGTTTTATCAAAGCGGTCAATGAGGGAGGTGCTATGCTGCGACGGCGTTTAGTCAAAGTCTCACTTGGCCTTATAATGTTGTTCTCCAATGGACATTTGCTTGCCAAGAGCTGGGATCCAGCCGTTGGGTCATTTGAACACGGGGACTCTGCGCGAACTGGTTTATTTGCAGATGCGTTGCCCTTCGCCGCGTCTGAAGGCGAACCGAAGGCCTCGGCAGTAGCCAGTCTGCCAGGTCTTTGGAGTGTAGCCATTGACGGCAAAGATCGAGTTTTTGCTTTTGCCGGCGTTGTTGGTGATCTTTCGACTGCCAAGCCCTTTGTTAGCCGACTTGATCCAACGAGCCATCGTGAATTGTGGCGCACTACATTGCCTATGGTTGAGGGGAAGGATGTCTGGATCTATCCTGGCGGAATTGGTGTTCACGCTAATGGATACCTATATGTGGCGTATGCTGCGCGCCTTGCCAAGCTCGATCCTGCAAATGGCAATGTCTTATCGTTCATTGATCTACCTACACCCAATGGGCTGACGAACAGCAGCTATAATGGCTTTATCGTTCTAAATGATGGGATGATTGTGACCAAGTCTCATCATCGCAAAGCCAATTGTCCGTCGCAGGGTTACCGTGCCTTCATAGTCTGCGGGGTCGATGGATTGCCAGCTTCGGCATTGGTAATGATCGATCCGGATAGGATGAAAATCATTTGGACTGGAGAAGCGAATGAGTTGATCGGAGGGCGGATCACAGCCACCCAGTTTCGTGGTAAGGAATATGTCTATCTGGCTGGCCTCGACAAGCTATACCGAATGCGCCGCGATGGAGCTAGGCTGGTGCCCGATACAGGATGGGGCCCAGTCACTTACCGTGAGGGCAAAGAGACCCCGGGAACCGCCGCAGTCGGTTTCGGGGATTTCGTGGTCATCCAGACCAACGCGCTGCCTACAGCAGCGCCGATGCGGATAACAGCAGTGTCACAGAGCAATGCATTGCAGCGTTTCTCGGTTCATCCTTTTGTAGATTCGAATGCAAAATGGTCATTCACTCCATCGAAGGCGTCGTCCGATTGGGCGGCAAGGCGAATATATACAAGTGAAGCCTATGGCGGCTTTGCTGCGTTGGATTTTGACCCGGAACGGGGTTTCTCAGTCGCTTGGAAGGCTAAGCAATATACCGGCTCCTTCATGACTTTGATGGGCAAAAGTGCGGAGCGTGTCGTGGTCGCGACAGATATGGGTGTTGCAGAAGCAGACGATTATGGCGCGCCCCAACACCGACAGGAGCATTTGGTCTGGCGTCGGGCCTCTGACGGTACGGAATTAGGCCGGGCTGAGAGGCTACCCCGCAACTTCGGCCTTACGCTCACGCCAAGTCAAAGCGGCGCTATCTATTACGCTACTGGAACAAAAGGGCTCTGGTATGCAACACCGCCAACGAGCAAAACGCGGCGATGAGGTTTGTGATCCCCATATTGCTTGCATCTAAGTTACCCTACGCCGCTTACGCAAGCTAATGCATGAAAGTGCGCCTAGCTATGCGGTAACCTCAAGTGTAGCTGGAAATGGGGGGCAGTTGCTGCTGAAGCCCATGATGATGACATTTCGTCGGAAGTTCTTGATCGAGGAGAATGTCCCCCGCTCGATAACTTTGATACGCTAGCAACGACTTCCAGTATGACCTTCAGAGATCATTACGTGCGGCGCGCTCAGCAAAAGTGTAGTGCAAAAGAAGCGCTAGCCAGTGGATGTACGTCTGCCCCACCTCAATAAATTGTTCACAAGACTTGAATGAATTACAACAAATCGACACAATTCATCGTCTAATCGGATTTGCGCAGCCCAATGTCTCAACACTAGCTTTGCTGGCATAGTGCCCCACTGGTTCAAAGAGACCCAAGACGGGGCCCGCCAGCTGACTAGATGAAAGACCGGAGGTTGTATTCGTGAAACCTTTTGCGGGAGCAACGTGACGCAGCAGGAGTGCTCCTGTGCCTTCAGTCATAGACTCTACCCATCCAATACCGCATTCGGCACGCGCATTTTTGGGTCTAAGGTGGCGGGGACTAACTACCACTTTATATCGGCGCGACTTATCTAATTCGATCATCTCGTCAGCGAGGCATGATGCCGATCGGTCGGAAGGGTGGCGGTAGCTACAAAGAGACCAATAACGCACTTGGCCATGCCGAGCGTGTCGTTGACCATTCCAAGTCATCGGATACGAAGGTGCAATACCCGTCAACACCAGTACCTCGCCATATCGGAAATCAGTGAGGGCGATTGCATAGGCATTATCGCGATTGATGAATAAATCACCCTGACTTTGGTTACTGGGCGAGCCGCCTCCGCGCCATTCTATAGGATTTTGTGGAGATCCCTGGGCAGCGGGAAGCCTAGTTGGCCCAATCGTCTGGAGGCCATCGACTTCTTCCGGGACAGGGCATTGGCCGCCCAGCTCGACACTTGTGCCATTGGGCGCGACACGCCAGACACGTGGGAGGCCAACACCGCCGCCGCGGAAACGCCGATCCGGCAGATATATACGATATAGCAATCGCAGTTTGGTTAATTCCTTTATAGAATAACCGACGGTCAAGTCGCCTTCTTTGCGGTCACGGTTCGCTGCTAGAGAGAAAGTATAGTCTCGTTTTACTGCATAGCGTTTCGCTCCGCTCAAAAATGGATTCGTAGAGCCTGCTGTCGGCGATAACTGAGTATCCGTGACCGCATCGAGCAAGGCATTGTCCGAACGTCGATGCAGGTTGAAGCTCATAAGACGCGCAAATGGAAATGTACCACGAAATTCAAGTCGTTCGCCATCTGAAAGATCGAAATCTGCGCGCCAATATCTCGCATTTGTGTCAACAAGAGGCAGGTCGTTAGGGCTGTGCCAGAAGCAGGGCTGCGTAACTTCCGCAGCCAGCGGTTGGGGAGCCATAAAGGAAAATGCGCAGGCAAGGAAGAGCGCGGGTCTCATCTGTCAATCTGCGTTGTAAAGAAGCGCCAGATCTCCTCTGGGCCATCAATATCGCCATTCTGTGGACCCAACTGCGCAAACCTGCCGCGTATTTCTTGCGGTGGCATTCTCGGCTCCCGATGCCCGCCATCATTAACACGGTAGTGTATGACCGGCGCGCCTGATTTGCAGGTACGATACTCGATACGAGTGACAGTTGAACGGTCATTCTTGTTCAAGTTGGGTAGGTCTTTGGCAACCCCCTTGACCGTGCAACCATTTCGAGCACGCCATAAGTCGAGCGTCGCAGGCATAGACAACATTGGTGTATTGTTTCCTCGTGCCAAGAGAAAAGCGTTGGGCGTGCCGTCATAAGGCATCAACGGATCAGCCGTTCCTGCCATGAACATCGCAGGCAAAGGCCTTGCAGATCTGCACATCTGCGCAATAACTTCAGGCATGGTAGAAATGACTGGTGCAATTGCACCAACAAGTGACGGCTTCTCGCAGCCAAGGCGCATGGACATCAGCCCCCCGTTGGAAACACCGGTGACAAAGATTGCACGCGGGTCAGCACCATAATCACGGATTAATGTTTCGATCAGGCTGGACAAAAAGCCGACATCATCTGCCGTGCTCCGCGTTCCCGAAATGGTTACGTCACGGCCATCATTCCATTGATTGTTGACCCCTTGTGGCGCCACCAACAAAAACTTTTCCCGTTCGGCCAACTTGGGCCAACTTGTCCATTTGAATATGTCGTTCGCTCCGCGTGTGCCACCATGCAGCACGATTACAGCTGGCCTGCTGCCATACTTGCTGCGCGGTGCTAGGACAAAGGCTTCCCGCTTAAACCCGCCAGAGGCAATCGCCACCGCTTCCGTCTGAATTTCCTGCTTTGCGTCATTTTTAGTAGCGAGCTGCTCTCTATCTTTTATCAATTTGCCGCTTGGCGGCGTCGCACTTGCAGAAGATTCACACGTGATCGCCAGGGTTGTGGCTGCAATAATTGTAAGCGAAGATCTCGCAACATCAGAAAAGCGCCTAATCAACATTTTGCATCTCCAACATGGTAGAAAAGTTGTATGCAAGATTGTCGACAATAGTTCAATTCGTTTTGTTATAGTTCGACGCTGTTGATCGGTAGTCGAGGCTGCCGCTGCCAAACGCGACGGATAATCGGCGAGTTGATCGCGCATCTAAAGGCCATCGGCGCATATGAAAACATCATCTTCGTGTTTCTGTCGGACAATGGCGCCGAATCCACAGATCCAATGAACATGGGTGCATGCAAGCGCTTGCAAGAGCCATTTGTATGCCAAGTGAAGCGCCTCGGTTGACTGCGGAAGACTTATTATGAGCTGGGCTTGATAGCACGCTGACGTATTGACCATCTTCGTCTGGGCACGGAGAGTGAGCCCTTTCTCGCGCCCAATTGAAAAGTGCTACGCCAAAGTGCATCCATTGGGATATTTGGAAAGTCTCCGTTAGCCTATTTTCTCGCTTCACGTGACCCAGCAGAAAATTATAGGTATACCACAAGTCTATAGTTTCTCTTTGAAATTTGAAGTGCACTCATTCTTTGGCTCACTAAATGTCTACGTTAAAGAACGGGCCAATACCTTCCAGTTTGCCTCTCTTGGGCGCAAAGCCGACAGTCTGCTCTCGGCACACAACGAGACACATATAGCACGTCAAGCTGATCGCCATGTATTTCGCGCAATTAACCGAGCAAAATCGTATGTAAGAAGGAACTGTGGGTCCCATCCTGAGCAAAAGGGGGGGTGCCACCCCGGTAGGGTCTCGATTAGCAGGGATTTTGAAGGGGGTGGGGGGATACTTTTTGGTGCGAGGTAGACGGCGGCTAGGTGACCTTAAGGCATGTGCAATTCGTGTGTAATCATGTTCGGAATTACACGGAAAATCTGGGAATGTTCGGGGTACCAGATTTTTTAAAAATATATTACTTACATAAACTTAAGATAGTTTGGGTGGTTTCAGGGGGCCTATGAGTGTAGACTGTAAATCTGCCCGGTTTTCCGTACGCTGGTTCGAATCCAGCCCTGTCCACCATCTACACTGCTAACTATTTCATTTTATGATAATTTTTGCGAATTACAGTTATTCGATTTATTAAAGTTAGCCATTGCAACTTATCGATTGAACACCCAATCGTTCTCGTGTTCTGCGATGATGCGGCATTGGTTTAAGCGGCCAACACTTCGGAATTGCTCGCTTTTGTAATACCATTCACGAATTGATTAGTGCAGCTGTTCCAGCAGAACTGGGCGCCATATTTTGCCGCATGGGCACGGCTAAGTGACAGCGCCCCTTTTATAGCCTTGGCAAGATCAGGCTTAAGACAGCCAACTGCTTCGTCTAAATTGCCATGCGCTCCGCGACCTTCGGCCCCGATGATATCCAACGGACCCTGAACGGGATAGCCAGCCACCGGAACGCCGCATGCCAGCGCCTCCAGCATGACCAGTCCAAAGGTATCGGTCTTGCTTGGAAACACGAAAACATCAGCAGAGGCGTAAATGCTGGCAAGCTCGGCGCCATGACGTGTCCCAAGGAAAATGGCGTCGGGATAGCGCGCTTGAAGATGCGCGCGGGCAGGGCCGTCGCCGACGATGACTTTCGTTCCCGTTACATCTGCGTCAAGAAACGCCTCCAAATTCTTTTCAACGGCTACCCTGCCGACCGATAGCAATATTGGCTTCGCAAGATGCTGTAAGCTTTCGTGAACCGGCTGGTCTGGATGGAACACCGCATGATCAATGCCACGCGACCAAATTTGCGTCGGATGAATACCCCGACTTTCCAATTCATCACGCAGGCTTTGCGTAGCGGTCAAGATTGCCCGCGACCCCTTGTGGAATGTGCGCATGATCGGCCAGATAAAGTCCGGCGACAGCCGCGTGCGTGCGGCGACATATTCGGGAAACCGGGTATGAAAAGCAGTGGTGAAGGGGACGTTGTGCTTTAAGCACCATGCCCGTGCGCTCCAGCCAATGGGGCCTTCGGTGGAAATGTGGACGATGTCGGGCCTGAACGTTCCCAGCGCCTTACGCACACCGAAACGCGGCGCCAATGCCAATCGAATTTCCGAATAGCCAGGGCAGGGAATGGTCATGAACCTGTCAGGTGCAACAACCTCAACCTCATGTCCCTGCGCTTTCAGGCGACTTATCGTTTCGGTTAAAGTGCGCACAACACCATTGACTTGTGGTGCCCACGCATCCGTTGCGATAGCGAGCCTCATGCTTCGACAGCCGCTTGTTTTGAAGCGCGGTTCCGAACGTTTT
>Ga0208311_1000496_pt1 | contig 11145 bp, 9 predicted proteins | sample Colrivmet1562A02_FD_187683 | JGI IMG/M metagenome (GOLD analysis project Ga0208311, IMG submission 187683) | Estuarine microbial communities from the Columbia River estuary - metaG 1562A-02 (SPAdes) (version 2) | ecosystem: Environmental > Aquatic > Marine > Intertidal zone > Estuary | place... | reverse complement strand
TGATGTCGATGCCAGCAACTTGCAGCGCCAAATTTTGCACAACATCGATCGCATTGGTGATCGCAAAGTTGATTCAGCGAAGAAGACCATCAACTTGCTCAACCCCGATGTCAAAGTCATTACCTATGACACTCGACTCGCTGCTGAAAACATCATGGACATCATTGAGGGCTATGACGTCATCGTCGACGGTGCGGACAACTTCCCTTCGCGATATTTGTTGAATGACGCAAGCGTAAAACTTGGTATCCCAGTCGTACACGGTTCAATCTTTCGCTTTGAAGGAATGGTTTCGGTATTCCATCCCAAAGAAGGCCCGACTTATCGCGACATGGTTCCCGAGCCGCCGCCGGCCGAACTTGCTCCTTCGTGCGCTGAAGCTGGCGTTCTTGGCGTTTTGCCTGGAATCATTGGTTCGATTCAGGCTCTTGAAGTCATCAAGATCTTGCTCAATCTTGGCGATCGTTTGATCGGACGCATCTTGGCTGTTGACACAACCGAAATGTCATTTCGAACTTTCAAGCTGCAACCCGATCCGACGAACCCAGTCACCTGGGCCAATCGCGACAAAATTCAGGTGCTCGACCTTGATGGTCTGTGTGCCCCTGGAATGAGCCACTGAGACAATTCAGTTACTGATCTCGCTGTTCAGTGTTTCTCGTTCTTGAATCACGACACCGGCAAGAACAAGAGCCATGCCGAATAGGTCGATGGCATTGGGTCGTTGATCAAGCGCAATGAAGGCGACAACAGTGGCGGTAACTGGCAACAGTGCGAGCAAAACGCTGAAGCGACGAATCGGAATGCGTCGCAAGATTGATTGGTCGATTCCATAGCCAACTGCGTTTGATAGGACTCCGACAAACATGCACGCAAAGATCAAGTGTGGAGCGCTCCACACGGGGCCACTTGTTGGTGCTCCGATAGGAGTAATGACAACTGCGCCGATCAGGAGACCTAATCCGAGGCCAGAAACACCGCGATTTTGTTGAGCAACGCGCGACCCAACGACGATGTACGTAGCCCACATGGCTGACGCCAAGAAGATAAACAGTAATCCCAGTGGTTCGTCGCTGAGTTCCACTCCAGATAACACTGCGACTCCGATCGCGGCGCAACCAAGCGACAGAGCGTTACGTCGTGAACGCGTGCGTACAGCGGCCACCAAGATTGGTCCAATGAATTCAATGGCGACGCCTTTGCCCATTGGTAAACGATCAATGGCTAAGTAGAAGAACGTGTTCATGAGTGCTGTAGCGACACCGAAGACGGTCATGGCAATGAAGTCTTGGCGGGTCCACTTCTGGCGATGTTTACGATGAAAAAGTCGGCGACTCGAAAAGATGATGAGAGCGATCGAAGCACCAATGACGCGGAGCCAGGCGACCGTGGCTGGGTTGACCTGATCAAACAAGTCAATGGCGATCACGGCACCGATGTACTGAGCGGTGGCGCTAAGAACAAACAACGCTTCTGGTGAAGCGGTGTTGAAAAAGTGTCCGACAGGGTTGTCAGTACTTTGCGGAGTTGGTGACGAGTTCAGTCGAAAAGTTCGGGGTCGGTGCGACAAATCTCTTGCCACAACGGCTGAAACTGGAACCATCCGGCCAACGAATGACCAGTCTGCTCACGTGTGTATTGAGCGTATTCATGCTTGATGAGTTTGGGTGTTCCGGCGGCCATTGCGAGCAATTGAGCTTGGCAAGAACGGTCCATTGACAAGAACCAAAAGGCTGCTTCTTCGACAGTTGATCCGACCGTGAACAAACCATGGTTCTGGTGAATCGCAGCTTTGCCTTTGGGAAACTTTGATGCAAGTTCTTTGCCGGCTTCAATGTCAAAGACAACTGCTCCACCTTGTTCGGAGATGAGGGTGTGGTCATCGTAAAAGATGCAGGCATCTTGCGTGATGGGATCGAGTGGAATGCCGAGCGAACTAAATGCTTTGCCGTGTACCGAGTGGGCATGTGCAGCAGCAATGACATCGGGTCGTGCTTGGTGAACTGCGGAGTGAATCACAAATGCGGCACGATTCACGGGCATCGTGCCATGCACGACCTCGCCATGATGATTAACCAACAGCAAGTCACTGACGCGCATGTGGCGAAAGCTCAAGCCGAATGGGTTGACCCAAAAGTGGTCAGTCAGTTCGGGGTCGCGCACGGTGATGTGGCCGGCGACTCCTTCACCAAATCCCATACGCCCGAAGATGCGTAACGCGCCGGCGAGGCGTGACTTGCGATAAGCCCGCTCTTCGTCGACGTTGTTGAAGGTCGGCATTGCTAACAGATCGGCGTTGCCACCAAGGGCTGCTTCTCGCAAGTTGGGTGAATCGTTAGTTGTCGTCACACCGTTCAGGCTAGACGCTGCCGCTATCGGTGCCGATCAGCCAGGAACAAGAACTCCGCTGATGACATGATTCGCCGACGTGGATGGTTGCCAAGTCCTGCGGATGCAACTTAATTGTTGTCACATTCAACGGATGATTCGTCAGTTATGGCGGCTTGAGATGGCTGAGAGGGTCCGAAACGGCGTACGATCGTGACCGATGAGTGACGATCTACGCAACGATTCTGGTATCGAAATTAAGCCGCTGTATTCGGCCGCCGATTTAGACGGCTGGGACCCGGCAGCAAAGCTCGGTGCCCCTGGCGAGCAGCCCTACACCCGCGGCGTCTACCCGACGATGTATCGCGGCAAATTGTGGACCATGCGTCAGTACGCCGGCTTCGGAACTCCCGAATCGACTAACGAACGATTCAAGTTCTTGCTCGGAGCAGGTCAGACCGGTTTGTCATGTGCCTTCGACCTTCCGACACAAATGGGTTACGACTCTGATCACCCCCGTGCCGAAGGCGAAGTGGGCAAAGTCGGAGTAGCCATTGACTCAATGGCCGACATGCGTTTGTTGTTGAAAGATCTTCCACTCGACAAAGTCACCACATCAATGACAATCAACTCAACGGGCGCAATTTTGTTGTTGATGTACGAATTGGTCGCCGAAGAACAAGGTGTGCCTGCGTCGGCTATCAGCGGAACGATTCAAAATGACTTGCTTAAGGAATACATTGCTCGCGGAACGTACGTCTATCCGCCACGTCAGAGCATGCGCATCATCACTGACATCTTTGAATACTGCGCCAAGCACGTGCCGAAGTGGAACACGATCTCAATTTCGGGCTATCACATCCGTGAAGCTGGTTCGACGGCGGTTCAAGAAATCGCTTTCACCATCGCCAATGGCATCGCGTATGTTGATGCAGCCATTGCGGCCGGCCTTGATGTCGACGATTTTGCCCCTCGCTTGTCGTTCTTCTGGAATGCGCACAACAACTTCTTTGAGGAAGTTGCAAAGTACCGTGCGGCTCGTCGTATCTGGTTCAACATTATGAACGATCGCTTCAAGGCCAAGAAAGAGTCCAGCAAGTTGTTGCGTTTCCATACCCAAACCGGGGGAAGCACATTGACCGCTCAGCAGCCCGAGAACAACATTGTTCGCGTGGCGTTGCAGTCGATGGCCGCGGTCATGGGTGGAACCCAGAGTTTGCACACCAACGGTTTCGACGAAGCACTGAGCTTGCCGACCGAACGCGCTGCTCGTATTGCTCTTCGTACCCAGCAAATCATTGGTTACGAAAGCGGCATTGTTGACACTCCCGACCCATTAGCTGGCAGCTACTTCGTTGAAACTCTGACTGACGAAATGGAACGTTTGGCACTTGAGTACATCGCTCACATCGATGAACTCGGTGGGGCAGTAGCAGCAATTGAAGCTGGCTACCAGATGGATGAAATCGAAAATGCTGCCTATGAATACGCGAAGTCAATTGACAATGACGAACGCGTCATTGTTGGCTTGAACATGTTCGCCGTCAGCGATGATCCTGAACCCGAAGTATTCCCCGTGAACCCCGAACTTGAACGCGGTCAGAAGGCTCGTCTTGGTGAATACAAGGCCGCTCGCGATCAAGCCAAGGTTCAAGCAGCACTTGCCGCACTCGTTGAAGCTGCTAACGGCACCGACAATGTCTTGTATCCGATGAAAGAAGCATTGCGTGTCGATGCGACTTTGGGCGAGATCAGCGATGCCCTGCGCGGCGTGTTTGGTGTGTACCAGCCCTGAGCATTTTTGCTATTGACGACTTTTAGTCGTTGAGATAATTGATTGACGGTTGCGGGCGCTCTGGTGCTTCAACGGTGCTTGTTGCCCAACCTAAATACATGATGCACACCACTGTGGTGTCGGGTTCAAAGCCGCAGAACTGGGCAACGGGGTCGTTGGCACCCTTGGGGCATGATCCCCAGTAGGTAGCGAGTCCTCGTGAGGTTGCGGCGAGCATGAGATTTTGTACAGCTGCAGCAGTTGCATCTCGATTTTCTGCAGTGCGCAGTTCGCTGTCGCCCGCGATACTGCCGAACACCAAGACGACCGGTGTACGTGCGTACTTCGTACGCGCTTTGTCGACCTTGGCTGGTTCGTCACCAAATGCAGCCATTGCTTCGGCAACGGTGTCACCGAAACGAAGTTGCGCTGGTCCGGTGATTGCCGCGAAGCGCCATGGCCAAGTTCGCTTATGGTTCGGAGCCCAACTTGCTAGTTCGCAGAGCTCTTCAATGAGTTCATTAGGAACTGGTCGTTCTTTATCAACCAACATGCTGGTGCGACGCGCACGAATGATGTCGTCGATGATGTGGGGAATTTCTTCAGTCACGCGTTGTTACTGCTTTTCGAAATGAGCGGCAAGACGGTCGAGGGTTGCCACAATTGACCGACGATTCTTGACTGGATAATTCATCACACGCATCATGAGATGTGATTTTGCAGTATTCCAATCGAATTGTTCGGTCACTTGAGTGCCACCTTCGACCGCTTCAAGTTTGTAACGCCAGATGTGCCCTCCGAAATGACGCCAAGCGATCTGGTTGGGCTCGTCAAATTCAACAACTTCATTGGTGATCTTGTACTTCACTCCAATTTTCATATCCATGCCAAACTTCGTGCCGAGCGACAATCGGACTGGCGAACTGGCATTGGCGTTTTGTACTGAGCCAGAACCATCAATCAATTGATGTTGTGCAGGATCGGCTAGCAAGTTGAAAATTTCTTGAGGAGTGGCTGTGACGAACCGAGATTCTGAAACGACTTTGTTTGGATCTGATGTAGGCATAACTTCCTGCTTTCTAGTTATCCGCGAAGTGCGAGAAAATCTGTGACTGCGTCGGCGCATCGACGACCAGAGAATAACGCACCCTGAGTTGAGGCAGTGTCGCGGTGATCTCCGCAGACAAAAATACCGTTGTCGAGTTTTTGCTTCTTCTTTGGGTTGAATGGCGGCGATTGATCGGGCTGGCCATGGGCAATGCGATAAGTGCGCAGATGTCGCCATGACGCAACCTCTGGTCCGAACATGGTTTGAAGCTGTTGGCGGGCGACGTCTTCGACATCGTCGCCGACATAACCGGGTAAAGCTGCGGCTATGAGGTGCTGACCTTCTGGTGCATAACTCGGTGCGATGTTGCTCATGACCGCGATGTTGAGCACTGGACCTTTGCCAGTGCCATCAAGGATGATCAGTTTCTTGTCGGTTGGTGATGACTTGGCTGCGAAATATACACAGCCCACCGAACGTGACTGCACTGGGGGAATGCCGGTCAGCGTCGAAGCGGCAGGACCTTCGACGGCCACGATGACGGCCCGAGCTGAAATGTTGTGCCCCGATTCAGTAGTGACCGATTGTGCCGTGACCTTTGTGACGCAAGCGTTGAGGTGGATTTTGTCAATAGGCGTGTGGCTCGCGAGTTGTTTGGAGATCGCCGACATTCCGGCTGCGGGCACAACTGCATCGCCCTGATTGAGCATGCGAAATACCACATCGAACATGCGCCGTGAGGCAGTCAGTTGAGGATCAAGTTGGATGCCGCCCACTAGGGGCGTGAAGAAACGTTGAACCATCTTTTTTGAAAAGCCACGGCTGTTCAACATTTTGGCAGTCGTCATATCGGCGCCAGAAAGCAATGATGCACCGTTGCCGCGTGTGACGGACAGGCGCAAGAGGGCGAGTCGAATCTTGTCAATGACTGAGCCAATGGGGGCAACAGCGGTGGCAACAAACGACTGCGGACGGCGAAGCGGATCAGAGAAGACTTTTCCTTTGCCGTTGATCCAAACCAATGCACCAGGGTCAAAAGGTTGGAGATTTAAAGCATCAACATCAAACTGTTTTTTCAATTCGGGATAGGCGGTTAACAAAATCTGAAAGCCGCGGTCGAGGGTGAAGCCATCAACATGATCGGTTCGTACTCGACCACCGACGTCATCAGATGCTTCAAGTACATGAACGTCGAAACCCGCAGCTGTCAAGAACCGACTTGCTGATAACCCAGCAAGTCCTGCACCAACAATGACAACATCGCACGTGGCAGGAAGCTGAGAACTCATGAAGTGACTTTCGCGTGAATCAGTTGGGCTTGTTCAACAAGGAGCGCAATGCTGATTCAAGGTCGGGATGCTTGAAGGCGAATCCGGTTGATTGCAAAATCTTTGGCATCACTTTTTGACCAGTAAACAACAGAGCGTCAGCGAGTTCGCTTCCGAGTAGCAACTTAGGTCCGAACGACGGCACCGGCAAGAACGAGGGCCGACGTAAAACCTTGGCCAGAATCTTGGTGAACTCAGCTTGAGTGACTGGTTGAGGCGCAGTGAGGTTGACTGCGCCAGTGACGTTGGCCGTGAGCAAATGGTCAATCGCTGCTACTTCATCGTCGATCGAAATCCAGCTTTGCCATTGTTTGCCCGAGCCCATCTTTCCGCCGGCTCCAATTTTGAAGAGGGGGAGCAGCTTGCCGAGGGCGCCACCTGCTGGGCTCAGCACGATTCCGGTGCGCAGATGTGCAACACGAATACCAGCGCGTGAGGCTGATTCTGTTGCTGCTTCCCACTGTGCGCAGACATCGGCCAAGAAACCATGTCCGATCGGTGATTGTTCAGTGAACTCAGTTGTCAGCGACTCGCCGTAGATGCCGATAGCTGAACCCGAAAGCAATACCTTGGGACCATCGCTTGTTTCGGCAATTGCTTGTGCCAACAACGAAGTGCCTTTGACGCGACTGTCAAGAATTTCCTTCTTGTACTCGTTGCTCCAACGCTTGTCGCCGATGCCAGCACCAGCCATATGGATCACCGCGTCAACGCCACTGAGTTGTGCAGCATCAATCGTTCCGTCGGCGGGGTTCCAGGCAATCGTCGAAGTAGATGATCGCCCAGTTCGAGTGAACTTAAGAACGCGGTCACCATTTGCCTCGAAGTGACGAGTTAAGGCTGAACCAATGAGGCCGCTGGCTCCAGTGATGGCAATAGTTCGAGTGCTCATATATTCAGGCTACGACGAATGTTCAGGCAGCGCCTGACCGTAGCGTTTTTATGGCGATTTTCAGAGGTGACAGTTGCGACCTCGATCGGCAAAATTTAGATTTCGACGTGCGATCCGACTTCAAAAATCTTGTCGTTGGGCAGGTTGAAGAAACGCCCAGCACTATCGGCGCCTCGGTTAAGAAGCACGAAAAGATGTTCAAGCAATGGGTGCATGCCAGGGACCTTGCCCGCAATGATTGATTCATGGCCGAGGAAGAATGTGCTGTCCTCAAGATCGAATTCGAGTCCGCGCTCGTTGATCATCGAGAGAGCTTCAACAACGTTCGGCTCTTCGGTGAATCCGAACTTGAGCAAAATCTGGAAGACGCCAGGTTCAACCTTGGTGACAACCGCTCGCTCGGATGCATCAACACGTGGCACTTCGGCTGTCTCGACTGCGACGATCAGTGTGCACTTATGAAGAACTTTGTTGTGCTTGAGATTATTAACTAGTGCCGGGGGCGCTTTGCCGAGATCCTTAAACATGAAAACTGCGGTGCCCGGAACTCGGGCAACTTTGGCGTTCTCGTCCAGAACTTCACCGATAGGTCGCTCGCCACGATGTATGCGCGCTGCAACCAGTTGACGTCCTTTGCGCCACGTCATCATTTGAACAAGCAGCCCGATTGCGATCACCAAGGGGAACCATCCGCCGTGCGGAATCTTGGGGATGTTTGCACCGAGGAATGCCAGGTCGATGATGAGTAATGGCACAGTGACGGCAAGTGCCTTGAACTTTGACCAATTCCAGCGATTGACCGCCAAGATGTAAAACAACATGGTTGTAATGGCCATAGTTGATGTCACTGCAATTCCGTACGCGGCCGCGAGATTCTTTGACGTTTGGAAGGTCAAGACCAAGCCGATGCATCCAATCATCAGCATCCAGTTCACGAGTGGCACATATACCTGTCCACGGTGAGCAGATGATGTGTGGCTGATTTTGACGCGCGGTAGGTAGTCGAGTTGTACGGCTTGAACTGTGAGCGAGAACGCTCCAGAGATGAGTGCCTGCGACGCGATCACAGTGGCCATCGTTGCGAGAACGACCAAGGGCACAATTGCCCACTCGGGTGCCAACTTGAAGAAGGGGCGTTCGACTGCTTCAGGATTTCCGAGGATGAGGGCAGCTTGTCCAAAGTAATTGAGGAGCAAAGCAGGCAGAACGAAGAAGTACCACGAAACTTGGATGGGGCGTCGGCCAAAGTGGCCCATGTCGGCGTAGAGCGCTTCGCCACCGGTGACGACCAAAAAGATTGAACCCAAAGTCAAGAATGCAGTCATTGGTGAGGCCGCAAAAAAGTCGTAAGCGTAGATGGGATTAACTGCCTTGAGCACGCTCGGTCGCTGAATCACTTGGTTGAGACCAAGAGCTGCCAACGTGGCGAACCATAAAACCATGATTGGTCCAAAAACGCGACCGATGCCGCCAGTTCCGCGTTTTTGCACCAAGAACAAAGCTGCCAAAATTGCGACTGCAATGGGAATGATGTAACTGTCTAAGGCTGATGTTGCTTCTTTGGCCCCTTCAACGGCGCTGAGAACTGAAATTGCCGGGGTGATTAAACCATCTCCGTACAGCAGGGCTGTTCCGAAAATTCCTAATGCAACCGCGAATGAAATCTTTCGACTGCCAACACCCTTGGGCATGATCATGGCAGTGAGCGCCAAAATGCCACCTTCGCCGTGGTTGTCAGCGCGCATCATGAACGTTAAATACTTAATTGAAATGATGATGATGAGAGCCCAAAACGCAATGGAGACCACGCCGAGGGCGTTGACAGGATCGGCGGCGTCTAGGTGCTGATGTTCAAAGGCCTCGCGAAATGCGTAGAGGGGCGATGTGCCGATATCTCCATAGACGATTCCGAGGGCTCCGAGTGCAAGGGCCCCCATGCCGACTTTGGGACCGTGGCCCCCGGCATGACCGTGATCGGTCCCTTCGGCTAGATGCTCGGAAGGGACCTGTTGACTGGATTCGCTGTCTGTAGACACTCCTGCGACTCTAACCACGGGTCGTATGGTCTTGGGACTCGGGAGACAAGACTTTTGTCGAGTCATTTTGGCGTTGGATCAACGAACCATAGGATGACAGGGCTATGAAAACCCGCAACCTCATCTTGCTCTCTATCGGTTGTGGGCTGATCATTCTTCTTGCTGGTGGATTCAAACTCTTCCAAGTTGCAACCGACCGCACCGAGGTTCCGGTCAATCTTTTGGGCACAGAAGCCACGATCGGGGATATGACGGTGAATGTGCAAGCGATTACCGAAAATTCTGACGGTATTTCAGTCCTGATTGACATGAGTGGGGTTGCTGGCGATTCGGTCATTGATGGGTGGCGGTTGCTAGGAGACGGCAAGGTACTCGAAGCCTCAGGGGCGGTTTTTGAGGGAGCGTGCGATGCATCGACCGTGGTTCCTGAAGACGCCGCGACAATTCAGTGTGTTTTGCGCTTCGCTGCAGTGGAAGCTGTCCAAGCGGTGGCCTACACCCGGGCGGGCGAACAGCGTCAGTGGGCCCCGTAAACATCAATTTGGTGACTCTTTGCATGACAGGGGTCATCTACTCATCGGTAACCAGCCTTTGACCACTACTGTTATGACCTGCACAGCGCAACTCGCGCCCGTCTCTCGGAGGTGGCCTCAATGGCCGAGCAATTTGACCTCGTGGTGATTGGTGGTGGACCCGGTGGATACGGGTCGGCCCTCTACGCCGCGTCGGCAGGAATGAATGTCGCTTTAGTTGAGCGTGATGCGCTTGGTGGCACCTGTTTGAACCGTGGCTGTATTCCGGCAAAGGCATTTCTCGAGACCGCTTCGGTGTTTCGTCATGTCGCCCATGCTGCCGAGTTCGGTATTGAGGCCAGTGCCCCGGCAGTCAACTTTGCGACTACGCAAGCGCGCAAGGCCAAGATCGTTGATGGTCTTGTCAAGGGCATCGGCGGATTGTGTAAGTCGCGCAAAGTGACTGTGTTTAACGGTACGGGTTCGCTGGGCGCTCACCGCACCGTGAATATCACGATGGCCGATGGTTCAACGGCAACTGCACAAGGTGCCAGTGTGATCTTGGCGGCCGGTTCGGTTCCGCGCACGATCCCTGGTTTCGACCGTGGTGGACCAATCATGACGAGTGACGAAGTGTTGATGCTTGATCATGTGCCCGCACGTGTTGCAGTCATTGGTGGTGGAGCGATTGGTTGCGAGTTCGCTTCAACGTTTGCCGATCTTGGCGCGGCCGTCACGATTCTCGAAGGTCTTCCGAAAATTCTCCCCGGCCTCGACACCGACGTTGCCAATGTCGTGGTGAAGTCGTTCAAGAAAAAGAACATCGATATCCGAACTGGCGTTGCAGTGAAGAGCCACGCGCCGACGGCATCGGGCGGCACTGTTGTGACGTTCGGTGAAGGCGAACAACTTGAAGTCGATGCTGTCATCGTTTCGGTTGGTCGACGTCCGTTTGCCGACTTGCTCGGATTGCAAGGAACTGCCGTCAAAGTGAGCGATCGTGGATTCATTGAAGTCGATCCGTGGTGTCAGACGTCAGAACCTGGCGTCTACGCAATTGGTGACCTCATCAATACTCCGCAGTTGGCTCACGTTGCTTACGCCGAAGCGATTTTGTCGGTCAAGCACATGTTGGGCGAAGGTCCGATTCCGATTGCGTACGACCGAGTGCCGTGGGCAATTTATTGTCACCCCGAAGTGGCATGGGCTGGTCCGGGCGAAGATGCA
>Ga0208311_1000471_pt1 | contig 11425 bp, 10 predicted proteins | sample Colrivmet1562A02_FD_187683 | JGI IMG/M metagenome (GOLD analysis project Ga0208311, IMG submission 187683) | Estuarine microbial communities from the Columbia River estuary - metaG 1562A-02 (SPAdes) (version 2) | ecosystem: Environmental > Aquatic > Marine > Intertidal zone > Estuary | place... | reverse complement strand
AGCTTTTCGACCAAAGCCTGGCATGTTCGCACCTGGCATATCAAAATTGGTTACAACATCGGCAATTGCGCGCATTGAAGCATTCGGTTCCATATCAAGGGCAGCGCCTAATGTGTTGCGATAGAAAAGCATATGCAGGTTCTCATCCAAAGAGACACGTTGCATCATTGATTCTGCAATCGGATCATCTGAAATCTTGCCGGTGTTGCGATGGGAAATACGTGTGGCTAATTCTTGAAAAGAAACATAGGCGATGGTGTGCAGCATGTCGTTTTCATATGGAGTCTGATAACCCAATGACATATGTGCCATACGTAAATCTTCAAGCTCATATGGATCAACACCACGCGTTGCCATTAAATAATCTCGGATAACAATGCTGTGACGCGCCTCTTCTGCCGTCCAACGTTCAATCCAGGTTCCCCATGCACCATCACGGCCCATAGAGAGAGCGATTTCAGTGTGGTAGCTCGGCAAGTTATCTTCAGTTAATAAGTTAAGAATTAGTGAGTCTTGTGCAACAGGAGTGAGGCGTGAATCTTTTGCTTCCCATGCATCACCGTTCAGAGGTCCAGCAAAATCGCGGCCTTCAGACCATGGGACATACTCATGGGGATACCAATTTTTTTGAACCTTTAGATGTCGATCGAGTTCGACAGCAACGACAGGTTCTAGGTCTCGAATAAGTCGAGCTTGAATCGCCTTGCTGTCATAAGTCATAGGCGCAACGCTACGGTAGTTCTTGGGTTACTGACGAGTTATAAATTCTCTTTCGCACGCTCAATTGCTTGTGCTGCTCGCCACTTAGCAATTTCGCCATGATTTCCGCTTAATAGAATCTCAGGAACTGGGATATCACGCCAATTCTGAGGTTTTGTGAAGTTGGGATATTCAAGATAACCCTCTTCATTATGTGATTCTTCAGCAAGTGAATCAGGATTTCCTAGAACACCCGGGATTAGACGGGTGATAGCTTCAATCATCACAAGGGATGCAACTTCTCCCCCACCCAAAACATAATCACCAATTGAGACTTCATGGACTCTAAAGTTCTTAGAAAGGTAGTGCTGGCGCACACGATCATCAATTCCTTCATAGCGGCCACATGCAAAAACAAGGTGCTTAGCATTTGAAAATTTCGCAGCCATAGGTTGGTCAAAGCGCTTGCCTGCTGGAGTAAGAATAATTAAATCTGTTTCAGCAGACATCAGTGGGTCTAAAGCTTGTCCCCAGACTTCAGGCATCATGACCATTCCAGCGCCGCCCCCATATGGAGTGTCATCAACTTGATTATGCACATTGGTGGCAAAAGCGCGCAGATCATGAATTCCAAACTCAACTAACCCGCCTTCTTGTGCTTTACCAAGCAGAGAGAGTTTGAGCGGTGCGAAATACTCTGGAAAAATTGTAACTGCATCAATTTTCATTTAACTTCCCCCGTCATTTCCGGTGGAATTACTATAACTTTGCGTGCCGCTACATCTACAACTGGAACTAATTGGCGCACAAAAGGAATCAGAATTTCGCCAGCTTCAGTTTTAATGGCTAACAAGTCTTGGCCAGGAAGATTAATGACATCTGTAACTTCACCAATGCTTTCTCCGGACTCTAAATGTGCTGCGCAGCCGATGAGTTGTAATACATGGTAATCATCTTCATCACTGCCTGGTTCGTTGATATCTACATCGCAATAAATCAGAGTATTACGAAGTTTTTCAATGCCATTGCGATCGGTTATGCCGTTAAATCCCAGCAACAAAATGCCGTTATGGACGCGGCCAGAGATAATTGTTAGCTCACCATGGGCATCTGTTTGAACTTTGCCACCAATGGCAAAACGACGATCAGGTTCATCAGTTCGAACCTCAATCGTCGCTTCTCCAAGAATTCCGTGGGCGCGACCGATGCGCCCCACGAGTAAACGCATTGCTAGCGAGCTTCGTCGGTCTCGATGAGATCGACGCGAACAGTACGCCCTGCAATTGCACTCACGACCGTGCGAAGCGCTTTTGCAGTACGACCATTACGACCAATAACTTTGCCGATATCTTCTGGGTTCACGCGAACCTCAAGAGTTGTTCCACGACGATGATTCTTTTCAGCAACAACTACATCATCAGGATTATCAACGATTCCCTTTACTAAATGCTCTAGGGCTTCATCCATCATTGTTATTCTGCAGCCGCATCTTCAGCTGGAGTTTCAACAACAGCTTCTGCTGGAGTCTCAACTACTGCTTCAATAACTTCTTCAACCGCAGCTTCAGCAACTGGTGCTTCAACTACTGCCTCTGCAACAACTGGGTTTGCCTTTGCAGCTAACTTCTCTTGTGCTTTCTTCTTAAGAGTAGTTGCGCCTTCTTTTGGCTCATCCATTGCCTGCTTCATAGCTGCTTCATAAGCAACATGCTTGCCGACCTTTGGAGCTGCAACGCGAAGTGTTCCTTCAGTTCCAGGAAGACCCTTAAATTTTTGCCAATCTCCAGTGACCTTCAGAAGAGCCTCTACAGCCTCTGATGGTTGTGCACCAACACCGAGCCAGTACTGAGCACGCTGTGAGTTGATCTCAATGAGTGATGGTTCTTGTCCTGGTACGTAACGACCAATTTCTTCAATTGAAAGACCGTTACGTGCTTTGCGTGAGTCTGTAACAACTACGCGGAAAAATGGTGTGCGGATTTTACCCATGCGCATTAAACGAATTTTTGTAGCCAAGTGAGGTTGTACTCCTGTTTATGTGCGTCATAAAAATTAATCGCAGCGGGGTGCGCAATCAATTACATACAACTATCGGTCGTGGATGTTGAACGGGGGTAGAGGGCCCCATCAACAGGTGCCCAATTCTGCCATCTCAGGGCAGTAAAGGTGAAATCGAGCTTTACTGCCCCTCTTCTAGGGCTCGTTTGGCTGGATTACCGGATTTGGACTTCTTCTTGGGTGGAGCGCTCTTAATTGTGGCCTTAGGCATCGCAGGAAGACCCATACCGCCCATTCCTTGTGGCATGCCGCCATTTCTCACCTGCTTCATCATCTTCTGTGCAGCAGAGAAGCGATCGACCAAGTTGTTCACATCAGAGACCTTGCGACCAGAACCCAGTGCAATTCGAGCGCGACGTGAGCCGTTGAGAACCTTTGGATCACGTCTTTCAATCGGAGTCATCGACTGAACAATTGCTTTAGTGCGAACAATCTCGCCTTCATCAAAGTTTTCAATCTGTTTCTTCATCTGCCCAGCACCTGGCAACATGCCTAAGAGCTTAGACATAGATCCCATTTTGGACATAGCTTGTAGTTGTTCTAAGAAATCTTCCAGTGTGAAATCTTCACCGCTTGCAAACTTAGCCTCCAGCTTTGCAGATGCATCACCATCAAAAGCCTTTTTAGCTTGCTCAGCAAGAGTTGCAACATCGCCCATACCGAGAATACGAGATGCCATACGATCGGGATAGAAAATATCAAAATCACTGAGCTTTTCGCCCGTAGATGCAAACATAATCGGACGCTTGGTGATGGAAGCAATTGATAGTGCAGCGCCACCACGTGCATCGCCATCTAACTTAGTTAGCACTACCCCATCAAAGCCCACACCGTCTAGAAACGCCTGTGAGGTTCTCACTGCATCTTGACCAATCATTGCATCAACTACAAAGAGAATCTCATCTGGATTAACGGCATCTCGAATATCTGATGCCTGCTTCATTAGCTCTTCATCAATACCTAAGCGACCTGCAGTATCAACGATGACCATGTTGTATTGCTTAGATTTAGCAAACTCAATACCACTCTTGGCTACCTTAACTGGATCGCCAACACCATTGCCTGGCTCTGGTGCAAAGACTGGAACACCAATACTTTCGCCAACTACTTGTAGTTGAGTAACAGCATTTGGTCTCTGCAAATCGGAGGCAACGAGAAGAGGTGTGTTTCCTTGATCTGCATAAAACTTTGCGAGCTTTCCAGCCAAAGTTGTCTTTCCTGCACCCTGTAAACCTGCCAACATGATCACTGTTGGCGGATTTTTCGCAAAACGAACTCTGCGTGCTTCTCCTCCAAGGATTTCAATCAGGGACGCGTTAACAATTTCAAATATTGCTTGACCCTGATTAGTTCCAGATTGCATTGTTGGCAGTGCAGCTAATGATTTCTCACGTACCTGCTCAACGAAGCTTTCCACGACAGATAGGGCAACGTCTGATTCAAGTAATGCTTGGCGAATCTCAGCACAGGTTGCATCGACGTCAGCGCTACTTATCTTGCCGCGAGAGCGCAGGGATGAAAACGCGCTACTAAATCTGGAGGTGAGTGACTCAAACATAAGGCGCTAAGACTACTTGAGCAGTTGCACTAAAGGCGAGCCAACTTTTATTGGCCCGCCTTTAGTTTAAATCTCACCAATAAGTAACTTAGATTGCCTCTGACCCACGTTCTCCAGTGCGAACACGCACTACTTGATCAACTGGAGTAGTCCAAATCTTTCCATCACCAATGGTTCCTGTTGAAGCTGCTTTAACAATGACCTCGACAACTGCGGCTGCCTCTGCATCATCTGCTAATACTTCAAGTCGAACCTTTGGTATGAGGTCCACTGTGTACTCAGCACCTCTATAAACCTCGGTATGTCCTTTTTGACGACCAAAGCCACTAGCTTCTGAGACCGTCATTCCGGCAACACCATGTGCCTGTAGAGCATTTTTTACATCTTCTAACTTAGATGGCTTCAAGATTGCTGTAATCAACTTCATTAGAACAAACCTCCTCGTGAAGAACTAGACATCTCATAAGCGGTCTCGGCATGTTCAGACAAGTCAACACCTTCCACTTCAGAATCTCTAGAGACTCGGAATCCTATTGTCTTTTCGATAATGAATCCAAGGACCAATGTCACTAGGAATGAATACAGGGCAACTAAGCCAACACCTAAAGCTTGTTTGGTAAGTAGCTCAGTGCCGCCACCATAGAACAGGCCATCCACGCCAACGCTATTCACAACACTGGTGCCGAATAAGCCGACTGCCAAAGATCCCCAGATTCCACCAACGAGGTGAACTCCAACGACATCGAGTGAATCATCAAGCCCGAACTTGTACTTCAACCCAACGGCAAGTGCGCAGAAAATACCGGCAAATAATCCGATAACTACTGCTGCCCATGGTGCAACGAAAGCACATGCTGGAGTGATTGCAACAAGTCCAGCAACTGCGCCAGAGGCTGCGCCAAGGGATGTGGCATGTCCGTTGCGAATCTTTTCAATTAACAACCAGCCAACAAGGCCTCCGGCTGTTGCAACTTGAGTGTTAAGGAGAGCAAGACCTGCAGTTCCATTAGCTGCAAGTGCTGACCCGGCGTTGAAACCAAACCAACCAAACCAAAGCAAACCTGAACCAAGAAGAACTAGTGGTAATGAGTGTGGCCGCATTGACTCTTTGCGCCAACCCACGCGCTTACCAAGAATAATTGCTAGTGCTAAAGCTGCAGCACCTGCATTGACATGAACTGCAGTGCCACCAGCAAAGTCTTGAACACCTTGACTTGCAAGGAAGCCAGCACCAGTAACTGTGTCACCAACTTTGTTGCCGAATGCAAATACCCAGTGTGCAACTGGGAAGTAAACGATTGTTGACCAAATGGCAACGAATACTGCCCAAGCAGTGAACTTAGTGCGATCTGCGATTGCGCCAGAGATGAGCGCCGGAGTAATGATTGCAAACATCAATTGAAAGGCTGCAAAGACCAAAACTGGAATGGGATAAATACCACCATTGTTAGTTAAATCATTAACCATTCCACCTAAGCCAGAGAATGAAAGATTTCCATACCAAGGTGAATCGGCTTTGTAACCGAAAGCTATTTCAAAACCATAGATAACCCAGAGAGTGCTCACTATGCCGATAGTTATAAACGACATCATCATCATATTTAGTGCGCTCTTAGTGCGAACCATTCCGCCGTAGAAAAAGGCAAGTCCAGGTGTCATAAGAAGAACCAAAGCGGTACTTGCTAACATCCAGGCTGTATCACCTGAGTTCAACGCAATATCTGTCATATTTTCATCTGCCTTCAAGATTGGTAAGAGAGGTTTCTCGCCTTTGAGATGGCCATACCTTCTCTAGCCCCGGTTACGGCAGATGATGTGAACTATTGCGGCGGCGTGACAATTTCGCCGCTGTGTTACATCTAAGTTACGAAAGTAGGCCTTGGATATAGCTCTCGGCATCGAAGTGGGCGAAATCTGATTCAGACTCCCCCGTGCCGATCCATTTAATCGGGATGTCGAGTTCTTTCTCGATTGCCAGGGCAACTCCGCCACGGGCGCTTCCGTCTATCTTGGTAAGGATAATTCCACTCACTTGTACTGCTTCTGTAAAAATCTTTGCCTGCTGCAAACCATTTTGTCCAGTTGTTGCATCAATTACTAATAAGACTTCATTAATTGGAAAGACTTTCTCGACAACTCGCTTCACTTTTTCAAGCTCAGCCATCAAATCATTCTTATTGTGTAGTCGCCCTGCTGTGTCGATAATCAGAAAATCAGCTTTACTCTCTTGTGCTTTCTTAGCTGCATCAAATGCCACTGATGCAGGATCACCATTAGCTTTTCCTGAAACTACCTCAACACCAATTCTCATCCCCCAGGTTTGTAACTGCTCAACTGCTGCAGCACGAAAGGTATCTCCTGCTGCCATCACAACTTTCTTTCCGCCTGTTTTTAGCTGTGCTGCAAGCTTTGCAACACTTGTTGTCTTTCCCGTTCCATTGACGCCAACAACCATGATGACTGTTGTTTCTTGGCCTAGTAGAGCCCCACGATCTTTGGAAGAAAGGTGTGTAGATAAAATCTGTGAAAGTGCTTCTTGAGCGTTCTCACTCTTAACTTTACGGGCTTGCTCTAAGAACTCTTTGGTTAGCGATGGGCCTAAGTCAGAAAGAAGTAAGTCTTCTTCGAGCTCTTTCCAGTCAGCTGGAGCGAAATCATTTGTTCCTTTGATTTTGGCAATGAATTTGCTAAATAAACCCATGAGAAAGTCTTACTTAACTTGCGTCAGATTCGCGCAAACGCTGAGAAATAACTTCAGTTACTCCATCACCGCGCATAGTCACGCCGTAGAGAGCATCAGCAATCTCCATTGTGCGCTTCTGGTGCGTAATGATGATTAGCTGTGAACTTGCACGAAGCTCTTCCAAAATAACAAGGAGTCGTCCTAAGTTCACATCATCTAGGGCCGCTTCAACTTCATCGAGGACATAGAACGGGCTAGGACGCGCTTTAAAGATTGCAACCAACATGGCAACTGCTGTGAGTGACTTTTCTCCACCTGAAAGTAGAGATAAACGCTTAATGCGCTTTCCAGGTGGGCGAGCTTCAACATCAACACCACTTGTTAGTGGGTTATCAGGATCGGTCAAAATTAAACGGCCATCTCCACCAGGAAATAGTCGAGAGAAGATATCTTCAAAATGCATAGCCGTTGATTCAAAAGCCTCCATAAAGATTGACTGCACGCGGTCATCAACCTCTTTGATGATGTCGAGCAAGTCTTTCTTCGTGTTCTTCAAATCTTCTAGCTGCTCAGCTAAGAACTTTAATCGCTCTTCAAGAGTAGAGAACTCATCAAGTGCTAACGGATTGATCTTGCCTAACAAAGTAAGAGAGCGCTCAGCAGATGCCAATCGCTTTTCCTGTTGGTCGCGGCGATAAGGAATGAGCTCAGTTGTGACGATCTCCCCGGCTTCATTCTCAAAGAATGTTGGAACATCTTTATCTGGACCGTATTCAGCAACTAGGACCTGAGTATCAATTCCAAACTCTTCCATCGTCTTGTTTTCAAGAGTTTCAATACGCATACGCTGTTCTGCGCGGGCAATTTCATCTTTGTGAACACTAGATGTCAGTTGTTCAAGTTCGGTAGTTAATTCACGACCACGTGTGCGAACGGTGAGAGTTTCACCATCTCTAGCTGTTCGTGATCCCTCTAAACGTGCGCGCTCTGTTGCAGCTTTGGCAATGGAGCGCTCGATATGGATAAGAACTTCATAGGCAGATTCAGCAATTGCTTGAGATATCACTGCCGCGCGTGCTCGCGCGCCTCTACGAACAATGGCGCGCTCTGATGCTTCGCGTTCATTGCGTGCGGAATCTTCAAGGGCCTTAGCGCGTGCTGCTACTGAATCAACGCGCTCTTCAATTGTTCTAACTGCTAAGCGGGCTTCAACTTCAGTTGTGCGTGCAAGTGAAACAGCGTTGCGTAAGTTTTCAGTAAAGGTGTGATCAGGCTCTGCAACAACTCCTTGTTGATGCAGTTGATTCTGTGCAATTACTAGCTCACCCTCATCACGGTTCTTTGCTGAACTTGCCTCTTGAATAGATGTATTCAGGCGCTCTACTTCAGCTAGAGCCGACTTCATGTTCTGTCCAGAAACAGCTAGCTGTTCAGTAATAGATGCGATGCGTGCATCAGATTCATTGAGCTTTGAGAGTGCAACATCAAATGAACTTTGGCGATCGGCAACCTCAGTAGTTGCAGTTGCAATCTCAAACTTTAGGCGATCGCATGTGTGAGTAATCTCAGTGAGCTTGGTTTCAAGGCTTTCAATTAAGGCTTTGATCTCAATGAGCGAAGATGATGATTTAGAACCACCACGTGCACGAACCTTAGTAATCACATCGCCATCGCGTGTAACAACAGTTACTGACGGGTGTGAGCGAAGAATCGCTTCGGCATCTCTGGCGTTTTCAGCAACCACTGTTGAAGCTAGTAGCGATGAAATCAGCTCACCAATGGAATGTGAGCGAATGTGAGAAGAAAGAGCGTTTAATCCAGCAGGGATATTTGAAGTTCCACTATTGCCTGCCTCGTATACCAAGACATCGGCCTGGCCTAAGTTTTGATCACGAAGTGTGGTCAGCGCTGTTACAGCTGAAGATAAATCCTGAACGACAATTGCATCAGCTAATGTTCCAAGGGCAGCCGCTGCTGCTGATTCCCAACCATTATCAATTTCAATGAGTGAGGCAATTGAGCCCAAGATGTGCACGCCGCGTGAATCGCGCATAAGAGCCGATGCACCATCGCGGTTTTGTGAGGTTAACTTCATCGCTTCTAACTTAGATTCAACGGCATTTCTCTCACGATCTGCTGCACGCTCAGAATCAACTAATACCCCTAGCTTTGTCTTAGAGGAATCGAGTGCGTTCTTGGCGCTTTCAAAAGCAGAATCAAGACCTAGTTCGCCAGAGTCAGCGCTAGCAATTTCAAGTTCAAAGGATGCGTATTCACGTGATGCGCTATCCACGCGCTGCTGGGCATCGTCGCGGGCTTTAGTCAGACGAGCGATTTCCTCTGCGATTGCTTCAAGGCGTGCTTGAAGTGATTTGATATGGCCTTCTTGGCGCGCAGTTCCTTCGCGGGCATCGGCAATAGCGCGCATTGCTGCAGCGATTTTATCTTCATCCATCTTTAGCGCTTGTTCAGCAGTTGCTAACGCACTAGTTGCCACAGTTAATGCCGTGCGCGCCTCATTAATGTTATTGCGTAAAGCATTTTCTTCATTACGCAGAACTTGAGCTTCTTTTTCTAGCGCTTCAGGATCTCTTCCTGCTGAACGAGCTTCTTCAGCCTCTTCATTGAGAAAGCGTGAGCGCTCTTGGGCAAGACTTTGTGTTCCACGGAATTTTTCACGTAGAGAATTTAATTGGTAATAAGTCTCTTGAGCTTGGACAAGTAATGGAGTTTCAACTGCTGATTGTGCATCGAGCGCTTCTTCGCGAGAGCGAATAGTTTCTAACTCTCTATCAACTTCTGCACGCTTTTGACGCAATGCTGTTTCATCTGCAACCTCTGCATCTAAGGTGCGAGACATTGAAATAAAATCATCGGCAAATAAACGAAGTTTGGCATCGCGTAGATCTGCCTGAATTGTTGCCGCCTTCTTTGCAACCTCTGCTTGCTTTCCTAGCGGACGAAGTTGGCGACGTAGTTCAACAGTTAAATCTTGAACACGCGCCATATTGGCTTGCATCGAATCAAGTTTGCGCAAAGCTTTTTCTTTACGCTTGCGATGCTTGAGCACACCAGCGGCTTCTTCAATAAATCCACGACGTTCCTCTGGAGTTGCCATCAAAATTGCATCTAGTTGGCCCTGACCAACAATGACGTGCATTTCGCGGCCAATACCTGAGTCGCTCAGAAGTTCTTGAATATCAAGCAAGCGAGATGCTTCACCATTGATTTGATATTCAGATTGACCATTTCGGAAGAGAATGCGAGAAATAGTTACTTCGGTGTAGTCGATAGGTAATGCGCCATCAGTGTTATCAATTGTTAATGAGACTTCTGCGCGACCAAGTGGTGCACGTCCGCTTGTTCCAGCGAAAATAACATCTTCCATCTTGCCGCCGCGAAGGGATTTTGCACCCTGTTCACCCATAACCCAGGTGAGGGCATCAACAACGTTACTTTTACCCGAACCATTAGGACCAACAACGCAAGTGATACCGGGCTCAAGACGCAGCGTTGTGCTGGAGGCAAAGGACTTAAAGCCCTTGAGGGTCATGCTCTTGAGATACACGCGGTAAACCTATCGCGCCGCGTGCTTGTTTTCGTCGATATTACTGCTGGGGTAGCTCAGTTTTTAGAGTTTCATATGCAATACGGGCAGCTACTTGCTCAGCCTCTCGCTTGCTTTTTCCGGTTCCCACCGCCACAGCGTTTCCAGCAACCATTGCCGTAGCCGTGAAATCTTTATCGTGATCTGGGCCTTGTTCAGTAACAACATACTCAGGTGCACCTTTTCCAAGGCTGGCTGCTAACTCTTGAAGGGCTGTCTTTCCATCTAAACCAGCTCCACGTGCAACGGCAGAATCCATAGTTGATGCAATCAATCTGCGCACAATTTCAGTACACTTATCAAAGCCACATTGAAGATAAATAGCTCCAATTAAGGCTTCTAGAGCATCTGCAAGAAGTGAGTTTTTATCGCGCCCGTTTGTAACTTCTTCACCTTTACCCAGGCGAATGTATTGACCAAGTTCTAATGTGCGCGCAATATCTGCGAGCGCACGCATGTTAACTACACCTGAGCGCAGCGGTGATAAACGTGATTCATCTAAATCTGGATAACGCTTATAAAGTTCTTCAGTAACAATTAAACCGAGAACGGAATCTCCAAGAAATTCAAGACGCTCGTTAGTTTCTTTACTCGCAGATTCATATGCAAATGAGCGATGTGTAAAAGCTAACTCCAGAAGTGAGGGTTCAATTTCAACCCCCAGCGCTTCATTGAGCACAGAACTCAGATCAAACCTCTAGAACTTGGCGGCTGTTATATGTACCGCATGTTGGACATGCTGTGTGTTGAAGCTTTGGAGATTGGCATTGTCCGCATGTTGCTAAAGAGGCAGCAGTTGTCTTCCACTGGCTACGGCGTGA
>Ga0208311_1000470_pt1 | contig 11428 bp, 7 predicted proteins | sample Colrivmet1562A02_FD_187683 | JGI IMG/M metagenome (GOLD analysis project Ga0208311, IMG submission 187683) | Estuarine microbial communities from the Columbia River estuary - metaG 1562A-02 (SPAdes) (version 2) | ecosystem: Environmental > Aquatic > Marine > Intertidal zone > Estuary | place... | reverse complement strand
GCTTGACCGCAAATGTGCGCGCCAGGCAGGCTGATCCTCAACCACCATGAGTCTTTCCAGAGCATCGAGGTAATCATAAAGTGTGGGGCGCGAAAGCTCCACCGCTTCATAGGCTTTGATGTCTTTACCAAGTGTTCCCGAATCTGCGAGCGTTGCCGTATTTCGGGCCAATGAATTGAGCGTACTACGAACCTTGACGGGATCACGACGCACCTTGGAGACCGTGCTTAAATCAACTTCCGCAAGAAGCTCTATATACGCTCGGTTCACGTCCATGGCCTGGGTGGCCGTCCTATCCATGAGCGCTGGGAAACCACCCTTGACGATTTGTGTGGTTATCAGTTCAATATCAGTCTGAGAGGAGTCCCACTCCACCGCTTCCCCTTTGAGCAACTGTCCAAGGGATACCGTTGCGCGCGAAAGACCCAACTCTTGCCACGACATGGTGCGCATATCCACAACTGTAAACCTTCCTGATCCCGAATGCAACTTTGCACGCTCCTCTGGACTCGACGAACCCGTTAGGATAAACTGGCCCACCTTCTTGCGGGCATCCACCTCATGACGCACATGGTCCCAAATTTTGGGGATCACTTGCCATTCATCAATCAATCGGGGCGTCGCTCCCTCAAGAAGTTTCTGCGGTGCGACATCCAAAGTCAAATGCACACTTTCGTCCCGATCCGCATGAAGCACACTTTGTGAAACTTGGCTGGCCGTCTCGGTCTTTCCACAAGCCTTTGGGCCTCGAATAAGCACCGCCCCAGAGGCATCAAGCTTGCGTCGCAATTCCAAATCAGCAATTCTAGGTATATAGCTCATTGTATGGGTTTTACAGCACTAATATATAAAACACTTTACACTTTGAAGCAATTTTATTTTACACTTTGAGTGCTTTTCATTTTACACTTTGATTAAAAGTCCAAGGCGAGCAGATCCAAAACAACAAGCATGAGCTACATCGATTCCATCGACAACGAAAAGCGCAAGGACATTGCGAAGTTGTTATAGGAGTATACGGAATTGATTTCCATGGCTGCCCCAACATCCGAGACTTATAGATAACGATATAACAATCAATCTATAAATTGACTAATTGATTATGTTTGTCAACAAATAGATTTACCTTTATAACCATCTTGTCAACCTAAAAGCGAACCAAATGAACAAGAAGAAGCTACAATTGGAGCAGCTTGAGAAGAAGTTTCAAGTGTTTAAACCAGCAGCAAATGCAGCGCCGCCACATACAGGGTGGATTAAAACAGTCCGTGTATCGCTTGGAATGACCTTGCAGCAATTAGCCAACAGGCTTTCGGTGACCAAACAAAACGTGTCGGAAATGGAGTCGCGCGAAGCGGAAGGAGCCATCACACTCAATAGGCTTCGAGAAGCAGCCAACGCCTTGGATATGAACTTAGTGTATGGGTTTGTACCTAAAGACGGTAGCCTCGATCATTTGATTGACCGCAAAGCCAAAGCGCTCGCGGCTCAGATTGTTGAACGTACATCAACCTCTATGCGCCTCGAGGATCAAGAAAACAATTCGCAGCGACTTGAGCGCGCAATCCAAGAGCGCTCGATTCTTATTAAAAGTGAATTACCCAAGAATTTATGGGATTAGAATTGCATTACTCAGATGGTCAAACCCCCATTGACGAGGATGAGAAGCTCGGATTGATGATTTCAACAATTTCCACCAAGGCTGAACTTGACGAATTTGAGCAGCTCAATATTGAAGAAGCCCTGCAATGGATAAATGGCAAGAAGTTTAAACGGGCTGAAGTATTCTCGCAACAGTATGTTTGTATGATTCACCGAAGAATGTTTGGAAATGTGTGGTCGTGGGCGGGGAAATTTCGAAACACCAACAAAAACATTGGTGTCGATAAGTTTGAAATTCCTCTATCGGTAAGAATCCTTTGCGATGACGCGCTCTTTTGGGTGGAGCACGAGGTATTCCCTCTGGATGAAATTGCCATCCGCTTTAAGCACAGATTGGTGAGTATTCACTGTTTTCCTAATGGAAACGGAAGACATAGCCGCTTGATGGCTGATGTGATTATTGATAATTTATTGGGACAGCCCCACTATTCATGGGGATCGCAGGGACTCATAACCGCTGGCGATGCGCGAAAGGCATACATCGATGCTATCCAGAAAGCAGATCGCGGAAATCTTGCTCCGTTGATTCAATTTTCGCGCACCTAATGGATTAACTACAAGCGTAAATCAAAGTCGAACTTGATTTTCTTCTAGATAAAACTCAAAGAGTTCCAAAGAATTGACAATTCGAGTTGCTTAGCTCATCCATTTGAGCAAATTCCACCCAGAAATATTGAGCATCACACTAAAATCACCCTAAAAACCACCGAATTTTTTCTAAAAAAGACCAGAAAGTTGTAAAAACGGTCGAAAAATGACTAAAAGACGACTAAAATCGTGGAATTATGCATTAATCCAAAATAACCCCACCCCCACCCACCCCCTTCATTCCTTCTTTGTGACCTATTTCGCAGTGTTGGACTGTTACTTCGGTCAGATTTCAGAGCTCACCTACGGCAACGGTGCTACTACCACATATACTTATGATGCTGGGAATTCCAAGAAGCAGTCCACGCTGATGTCTTCCACGGTGGATGGCTTTGTTTCTTACAATCCTACGACACTCTTGGATCGTCAGTATCAGTACAACAAGCAGGGGATGGTCAGCTCCCTGCAACGAATTGTCAATGGTAGCCTTGTAGGCGCGGCAGCCTCTGCAACCAAGACCTACACGGATGCTTATTCCTATGATGTCTTCGGTCGCTTTGAAGGGCACGATCATTCCATGGTGGGGACTCCGTCATCGACCTATGACTATACCTTGACGATGTCCTACAATAAAGCAGGGGGCATCACCGCTAAGGATGGTACGGGCCTTGGGTTTCAAAATGCCTCAGCACTGAACTATAACCTTGGATACACCTATGACAATATGAATCCTCATCAGCTGATGGAAGTCCTTGATGCAGACAACAGTGTGCTGTCGCAGTATCAGTACAACAGCACCGGCAGCATCAAGCACATCGATGATCCTACTGCCGGCGGCCCGCAAGAGTTCTTCTGGAATGAAGAGCAGCAGCTCGTGGGCGTGAGCAACGACCAGGGGATTCATCATTATATTTATGACTACAAGGGTGAGCGCATCATGAAATCCTCAGTCCTTGCAAGCAAAGTGTATGTCAATGATGAAACCATCGATGAGGTGTGGAACCTAGACCCCTATACCGTCTATGTGAATCCCCATTACGTGGTTACTGGGCTTTCTGGTGGTGACAAGGTATCCAAGCACTACTACATGAACACCCAAAGAGTGGCTACAGACATCTCCATTAATTACACGCCTCCATCGCAGCAAAAGATGGAAGGAGACGCCGCAGGCAGCTCTGCGCCCTCGAGCCTCGCCATTGACAACCTCAACGGTATAATAGCCCAACTGGGGATGGATCAGATCGAAGAAGGCGGCAAACAAAGCCTTCCATCCATTCAGGCTTATTACCCAGACCTTGATTTAAATCAAACGGAATTCAATAAAACAGGGTCCACTGAATCCATCACCTCTTCGAGAATCATCTTCTGGTATCACCCAGACTACCTCGGTAGCGTTGACCTTATCACAGACAAGAACGGCAATGCCCATGAGTTCTTCATCTACAATCCATGGGGTGAGCAATTGCATCAGTGGACAGCTAGTACCTACGCATTCAGCTCTCCTTATAGGTTTAACGGTAAGGAGCTGGATGAAGAAACTGGCCTTGCTTACTATGGAGCGAGGTATTCTAACAACCAGATGAGTATGTGGTTGAGTGTGGACCGTTTGGCGGAGAAGTATCCGCATAGTTCTCCTTATGTGTTTAGTGGGAATAACCCGGTTAGTTATGTAGATCCGAATGGGGATAGCATAATTGTTAAAGTGTGGAATTCGATTACATCGACATTTGATCAATATTCTTGGGAGGCAGGTCAAAATGGAGATTGGGGGTTTTATGATGATCAAGGAACACAATATCAAGGAAGTGATATTGCAGTGACAGAGGTTGCGGATGCCCTCAATGAAATTATGTGTGGTGGAAGTGCGGGTTATGATCTAGTTCGGGATGTGGCATTAGACAACAATAAGACTGAAGTTGCACTACGTTTTGGTAATAGAGGAAACGCAACGGACCCTAACGGTGCAAAGTATGTCCTGTTCAATCCAACTAAAAATACAGGGGGAAGAGATGTGAATGGGAGCACTCAACGTCCCGCTTACATTGGTTTGGCACATGAGTTAGCTCATGTACAAGATATTTGGAGAGGTACTTTTGATGCATCTACATGGTATACAACAGGAGGTAAGGCTATTCCGAAGGGTGAGATTTATGCTTCACATGTTGAAAATATGGTACGGGCAGAGAATAACATCCCATTAAGAAAGTTCTATACATGGTCGAGCTCTGGTAGGTTGCTAAATAATTCAAACGATAGCTTTTATTATAGACAAAACGGGATAAATCGAAGTGGTTATAAGAAAATAAAAGGATCAGGGTATGTATACTAAATTATGGGTGCTACTAATTTTGATTTGCACAATTGGCTGTGGCAGCTATAACACCAGCAGTAGAAGTCAGTGTCTTGAAAACGCCAATAGAATATTTCAGTATGATATCAGTGGCTTAATGGAATCTGACTCATCAATTAAAGCGGTGTTGTTGTCAAAGGCAGATGATGACAGTTGGGTCAATGTAAGTGTGCTATATGCTGAAGTGTGGAAGGAGTTTGGGGTGAATGATGCCGAATCTTCGGATACAATGATTTTCCGTTCGCCAACAGTAGATGGGCATTACTCTTATGATTACCGTGTGTATCAGTTGATAGCCGATTGGAGAATTGATGAAATATCGAGAATAAGCCCCTCTTCACCGTGGTTAGGAGCGTCTTCTATTTTTGCATTAAGAAGTCAAGTCAAACATGGAAATACTGTTATTGAGTGTTTTCAGTTCAATGACTTTTACCCTGGCAAGATTGAATGCCACCCCACAATAGACTAAAGACTTTAAAACGTTTAAACCCCAGTAAAAACAAGCCTTGAGGAACTATATGCAAAACCCGGAGCGAACTGTACCACTAAAGCCGGAGTAAACTGTACCACCTGTTCATAATTTTTACTTGGATTGATTTGGATTTGTCATTGTCCTAACAGGAGGCATCGACCTACTGTTGGGCACTATTGACCTCTTCCCTTGATTTAGTACGTTTCTAAACTGGAGTTTTTGGGCCCAAGTCCCCGGGCAGTGGGAAGTGAAAAATCACGAAATTGGACCCATCATGAAGAAGTCAAAATTCTCTGAAGCTCAGATCGTTTATGCCATTCGCGAGAATGAATCAGGCACCAAGGTCGCTGAGATTACCCGGCGCCTGGGCATAAGTCAGGCCACCTTCTTTACTTGGAAAAAGAAGTATGGTGACATGGGCGTCACGGAGTTGAAGCGATTACGTGCACTTGAAGATGAAAATGTACAGCTTAAGAAATTGGTTGCCGATCTGAGCCTAGACAAGCAAATGCTGCAGGACATTTTAAAAAAAAAGTTCTAGCAGTCGCAATCCGAAAGGCCATGGCCCATTACCTCCAAGAAGCTTATGCGGTATCACTGCGTCGTAGTATTCACATAACAAATGTGTCACCAAGTATGTGGTACTACAAGAAAAGAGATCGAGGTGATCAATTGCTTAGAATGCGAATGAAGGAGATCGCTGCTATCAGGGTAAGGTATGGTTTTGAGCGAATCTTGATCATGCTGCGACGGGAAGGCTTCAAGGATAATCACAAGCGTGTATACCGCGTCTACCGTGAGGAGGGACTGAATCTTCGGAGTAAACGACCACGAAGGTCGCGTAATGGTGCGCACCGCTTAGAGCGTGTCGATGCTCCAGCAATCAATCGTGTTTGGAGCATGGATTTTCTTCAAGATGCCCTGTTCAACGGGCAGCGATTTCGCATCTTAGCCATAGTGGATAACTACAGTAAAAAATGCCTGTCGCTACTCGTGGGTAAGTCCCTTCGAGGGGAAGACGTACGAAACGAATTGAGCCAAGACTGCAAAGAGGAAAGCTGCTTCCCCGAGCGAATTCAATGCGATAACGGAAGTGAGTTCATTTCAAAAGAGGTGGACCGATGGGCCTATGCAAATAACGTCACACTGGATTTCTCCAGGCCAGGCACACCCACGGATAATCCGTATGTCGAGTCCTTTAATGGGAAATTCAGGGACGAATGCTTGTCGATGAATTGGTTTATGGATTTGGAAGACGCAAGGGAGAAGATTGAAGAATATCGGATTGATTACAACACCGTGAGGCCGCATTCATCTATCTTCGATTTGCCACCTGAAGAATTCATATATTTACATCAAATCAACCCCGAATTCTCTAGTTAAAAGGGTTACTAATAAGGGGAGGACCTCACTAGCAAGTAGGGTAAGTCTTTAGGTCATCATTTTTAATGATCAAATCCAGTATTTATCCATGTAAATAAATGATGCCCGATAGAAATTAATACTATAACTTCAATAAATCTAATATGCCATTTTAAATATAATCGCCATTGTTTCCTTTTCATTAGTAAAAGGATCATATAAGTTAAAACCAAAGCTCCTTCAATAATCAACTTTATAAGAAATCGTATTGTGCTTGTTTGATACCAGATGGGATTACTTTCAACGATTCTGTACGCGCGCACATAATTCTCTGGATTGGTCATCAGTCCAACTATGTCTGCAAGGACAAAAATTATCCAACATAAAGCACATAGAAGTTTTATCACATCCATGACCCTTTCTAATCTCATAATGGAATATTACTAGATTTGAAACTCACTCTGAGCCGAATATTATTTGAGCCAGAACTTTCTAATTGTTCAAAGAAATCACGAGCATTCTGCCCCAAATCAATGCACCCAGAGCTTCCAAATTCATAACCTCCATGTATTGTAAATCCGCCTCGTGTTACCGATTGTCCTGTGCCAGGATCATTAATTAAAACTTCACCAGGATTTATCCACGCTCTTGCAGGTCCCCACGAAATTTGCCCACCTGGCCATGTACCCTTTCCAATAGCCGCCGCAGATTTTTGCATAAAGGACTCATCTTCCCACCATTGGATTCTTTGAGGATTTATACTATACGTCCCTTCTGGCAATGGTCCTTTACTTGGTTGCGCTTGAGCTTTTTCAGAATAATCAAAAGTCTCATCATCTTTCATTTTTCCAGAACGTGCTTTGTACCTATTAACTTTCAAGAACATTTCCCCATCATCATTCGTCCCTTGTGTATAATACGTCAAGTTCTCTCCATCAAAATCTAAAAGTTCTGTGCCTATGTTATTCCATGTGCCGTTATCATTTTCGTAGACATCCACATCATCCTTTAACCACATCAACTGTCCTGTTTCTGAATTCTCAAACCAATCTTCACCTTTAGGATCAAAGTTGAGAATCGGATTATTCACCACGAAATGATAAGGAGTCAGGTAACGATTATTCTCGTTCATTGCCAATGGATCCACACTCAGCCACAGGTTGAGTTTATTTTGGTAGTACCTGGCGCCGTAATAGGTTAGTCCTGTTTCGGGATCTAGTTCTTTCCCATTGAACCTATAAGGAGAGCTGAATGCGTAGGTACTAGCTGTCCACTGATGCAATTGCTCACCCCATGGATTGTAGATGAAGAACTCATGGGCATTGCCGTTCTTGTCTGTGATAAGGTCAACGCTACCGAGGTAGTCTGGGTGATACCAGAAGATGATTCTCGAAGAGGTGATGGATTCAGTGGACCCTGTTTTATTGAATTCCGTTTGATTTAAATCAAGGTCTGGGTAATAAGCCTGAATGGATGGAAGGCTTTGTTTGCCGCCTTCTTCGATCTGATCCATCCCCAGTTGGGCTATTATACCGTTGAGGTTGTCAATGGCGAGGCTCGAGGGCGCAGAGCTGCCTGCGGCGTCTCCTTCCATCTTTTGCTGCGATGGAGGCGTGTAATTAATGGAGATGTCTGTAGCCACTCTTTGGGTGTTCATGTAGTAGTGCTTGGATACCTTGTCACCACCAGAAAGCCCAGTAACCACGTAATGGGGATTCACATAGACGGTATAGGGGTCTAGGTTCCACACCTCATCGATGGTTTCATCATTGACATACACTTTGCTTGCAAGGACTGAGGATTTCATGATGCGCTCACCCTTGTAGTCATAAATATAATGATGAATCCCCTGGTCGTTGCTCACGCCCACGAGCTGCTGCTCTTCATTCCAGAAGAACTCTTGCGGGCCGCCGGCAGTAGGATCATCGATGTGCTTGATGCTGCCGGTGCTGTTGTACTGATACTGCGACAGCACACTGTTGTCTGCATCAAGGACTTCCATCAGCTGATGAGGATTCATATTGTCATAGGTGTATCCAAGGTTATAGTTCAGTGCTGAGGCATTTTGAAACCCAAGGCCCGTACCATCCTTAGCGGTGATGCCCCCTGCTTTATTGTAGGACATCGTCAAGGTATAGTCATAGGTCGATGACGGAGTCCCCACCATGGAATGATCGTGCCCTTCAAAGCGACCGAAGACATCATAGGAATAAGCATCCGTGTAGGTCTTGGTTGCAGAGGCTGCCGCGCCTACAAGGCTACCATTGACAATTCGTTGCAGGGAGCTGACCATCCCCTGCTTGTTGTACTGATACTGACGATCCAAGAGTGTCGTAGGATTGTAAGAAACAAAGCCATCCACCGTGGAAGACATCAGCGTGGACTGCTTCTTGGAATTCCCAGCATCATAAGTATATGTGGTAGTAGCACCGTTGCCGTAGGTGAGCTCTGAAATCTGACCGAAGTAACAGTCCAACACTGCGAAATAGGTCACAAAGAAGGAATGAAGGGGGTGGGTGGGGGTGGGGTTATTTTGGATTAATGCATAATTCCACGATTTTAGTCGTCTTTTAGTCATTTTTCGACCGTTTTTACAACTTTCTGGTCTTTTTTAGAAAAAATTCGGTGGTTTTTAGGGTGATTTTAGTGTGATGCTCAATATTTCTGGGTGGAATTTGCTCAAATGGATGAGCTAAGCAACTCGAATTGTCAATTCTTTGGAACTCTTTGAGTTTTATCTAGAAGAAAATCAAGTTCGACTTTGATTTACGCTTGTAGTTAATCCATTAGGTGCGCGAAAATTGAATCAACGGAGCAAGATTTCCGCGATCTGCTTTCTGGATAGCATCGATGTATGCCTTTCGCGCATCGCCAGCGGTTATGAGTCCCTGCGATCCCCATGAATAGTGGGGCTGTCCCAATAAATTATCAATAATCACATCAGCCATCAAGCGGCTATGTCTTCCGTTTCCATTAGGAAAACAGTGAATACTCACCAATCTGTGCTTAAAGCGGATGGCAATTTCATCCAGAGGGAATACCTCGTGCTCCACCCAAAAGAGCGCGTCATCGCAAAGGATTCTTACCGATAGAGGAATTTCAAACTTATCGACACCAATGTTTTTGTTGGTGTTTCGAAATTTCCCCGCCCACGACCACACATTTCCAAACATTCTTCGGTGAATCATACAAACATACTGTTGCGAGAATACTTCAGCCCGTTTAAACTTCTTGCCATTTATCCATTGCAGGGCTTCTTCAATATTGAGCTGCTCAAATTCGTCAAGTTCAGCCTTGGTGGAAATTGTTGAAATCATCAATCCGAGCTTCTCATCCTCGTCAATGGGGGTTTGACCATCTGAGTAATGCAATTCTAATCCCATAAATTCTTGGGTAATTCACTTTTAATAAGAATCGAGCGCTCTTGGATTGCGCGCTCAAGTCGCTGCGAATTGTTTTCTTGATCCTCGAGGCGCATAGAGGTTGATGTACGTTCAACAATCTGAGCCGCGAGCGCTTTGGCTTTGCGGTCAATCAAATGATCGAGGCTACCGTCTTTAGGTACAAACCCATACACTAAGTTCATATCCAAGGCGTTGGCTGCTTCTCGAAGCCTATTGAGTGTGATGGCTCCTTCCGCTTCGCGCGACTCCATTTCCGACACGTTTTGTTTGGTCACCGAAAGCCTGTTGGCTAATTGCTGCAAGGTCATTCCAAGCGATACACGGACTGTTTTAATCCACCCTGTATGTGGCGGCGCTGCATTTGCTGCTGGTTTAAACACTTGAAACTTCTTCTCAAGCTGCTCCAATTGTAGCTTCTTCTTGTTCATTTGGTTCGCTTTTAGGTTGACAAGATGGTTATAAAGGTAAATCTATTTGTTGACAAACATAATCAATTAGTCAATTTATAGATTGATTGTTATATCGTTATCTATAAGTCTCGGATGTTGGGGCAGCCATGGAAATCAATTCCGTATACTCCTATAACAACTTCGCAATGTCCTTGCGCTTTTCGTTGTCGATGGAATCGATGTAGCTCATGCTTGTTGTTTTGGATCTGCTCGCCTTGGACTTTTAATCAAAGTGTAAAATGAAAAGCACTCAAAGTGTAAAATAAAATTGCTTCAAAGTGTAAAGTGTTTTATATATTAGTGCTGTAAAACCCATACAATGAGCTATATACCTAGAATTGCTGATTTGGAATTGCGACGCAAGCTTGATGCCTCTGGGGCGGTGCTTATTCGAGGCCCAAAGGCTTGTGGAAAGACCGAGACGGCCAGCCAAGTTTCACAAAGTGTGCTTCATGCGGATCGGGACGAAAGTGTGCATTTGACTTTGGATGTCGCACCGCAGAAACTTCTTGAGGGAGCGACGCCCCGATTGATTGATGAATGGCAAGTGATCCCCAAAATTTGGGACCATGTGCGTCATGAGGTGGATGCCCGCAAGAAGGTGGGCCAGTTTATCCTAACGGGTTCGTCGAGTCCAGAGGAGCGTGCAAAGTTGCATTCGGGATCAGGAAGGTTTACAGTTGTGGATATGCGCACCATGTCGTGGCAAGAGTTGGGTCTTTCGCGCGCAACGGTATCCCTTGGACAGTTGCTCAAAGGGGAAGCGGTGGAGTGGGACTCCTCTCAGACTGATATTGAACTGATAACCACACAAATCGTCAAGGGTGGTTTCCCAGCGCTCATGGATAGGACGGCCACCCAGGCCATGGACGTGAACCGAGCGTATATAGAGCTTCTTGCGGAAGTTGATTTAAGCACGGTCTCCAAGGTGCGTCGTGATCCCGTCAAGGTTCGTAGTACGCTCAATTCATTGGCCCGAAATACGGCAACGCTCGCAGATTCGGGAACACTTGGTAAAGACATCAAAGCCTATGAAGCGGTGGAGCTTTCGCGCCCCACACTTTATGATTACCTCGATGCTCTGGAAAGACTCATGGTGGTTGAGGATCAGCCTGCCTGGCGCGCACATTTGCGGTCAAGC
>Ga0208311_1000467_pt1 | contig 11462 bp, 23 predicted proteins | sample Colrivmet1562A02_FD_187683 | JGI IMG/M metagenome (GOLD analysis project Ga0208311, IMG submission 187683) | Estuarine microbial communities from the Columbia River estuary - metaG 1562A-02 (SPAdes) (version 2) | ecosystem: Environmental > Aquatic > Marine > Intertidal zone > Estuary | place... | reverse complement strand
CGTATATTCATATTATGACAAACAATAAACAACTAAAAGAAAATGAAACAAACTAGCAAAGAGTGGTTAGAAGACATAGAAACAACTATTGCTCAACCAAAACCAAAAAAGGCAGTAGGATGGTATTGCCTATCAACTAAAGTTATGGTAAATACTATTGCATTTGCTACACATAGCAAGCCTAACTTTATTAAGAGATTCTTTATGAGAACCTTACTAGATTTTTATTGGGTTAAAGACACAAACAATGACAAACAATAAACAACTTAACAACGGAGATGTATTTGACATCGGTCAAACAGTAAATGGAGTAAGTAAATTCTTATGGTTTAATAATGTATGGCATTACTTTGAAGAACGATTGTCAAGAGTTTATGAGTATGACCAAGATGAATTAACAAAAGTCGTAAATAATTATAATGACCTTGAAGAAATTACATTTATAAAAAACATATTTGAATAAGTTATGGGTAGGGAAATAAAGGGAGATGTTTTTTTAAAAAATATGATATATTGGTCATCAAAAACCACTGATGAATGTATTGAAATGGCAACAGTAGACGGTAAATTGGATGCAGAACAAGCAATGGTGAACATATTAGAAAGAGATTTTGCTATTGATTTTAACAAACAAGTTATAAAAGAGATAAGAAATGACAAACAATAAACAACAAACGGCAGTGGACATTCTATGTGGAAAGTTAGCAATGAAGTTAGGAATACCACAAGCAATTACTTTTTACATAGACCATCAAGAAGAAATCAAAGAAGCCAAAGAAATGGAGAAGGAAAGAACAATCAACTTCACCGAGGATTGGTATTTCAACGGCCCTTTATTGGGTGAAGGAATTGATGTCAAAAATACCATTGAACAACATTTTAATAATACCTACGGAGGAGGTGAGCAATGAAACTATACACAGAAGAACAAGTAAGACAAATGCTAATTAAGATGGGCAATTCAGCACCACTAAATATTGACTATCTTATAAATGAAATAACACCTATCGAACTGCCAACTGATGAGGAGATAGAACAAGAATCAAACAATGAATACCAAGAACAAAAGCAATCTTATGAGAACAGTGTAGAAATGTTTCCTATTGATTTTGCGAATTATTTAGAAGTAGGATTTATAGAAGGTGCAAAATGGATGCGTAATAAAATACAAGGAGGTAACAAATGACAAACAATAAACAACAGACGGCAGTGGAGTGGTTGTGGGAAATTGCATATAATAGAGAGTTAACCGTTGCGGATTGGAAACAAGCCAAAGAAATGGAGAAGGAACAACACGGAAAAACTTGGGATAAGTCTATGGACAACTTAGATTCCCGAGGTGGCAATATGGTTAGGGCTTGGGTAGATTTTGATGAACACTACAACGAAACCTACGGAGGAGGTGAGCAATGAGAATCCCTAGGAAACTAAAAAAGAAAATCCCTAAGAATACTCCTTACTGTTATGTTCCAGACTTTAAGAAGAACGCACAGCAAAAAGAGTTATTCCCTTACTGGATTAAATCTTGTCCTTTCTATCAGCATCAAGAAGGCATAGAAGGATGGTGTAGACTTATTAAGAGTGAGGTAATGGACCAATGTAAATCATGTAGAATTAAATGATTGATGTAAGATAATCATGCTAGAAGATATTATTAACCCAACACCAGCTAGGCAGCTGATTAATGACTTTTATTATCAGTTGCCTAACAATGGTTCTCTTAAAGAAGGATTACTAAGTTGTGAGAGAAGGTACAATGAAGCAATTACTTGCTCTCTAATTTCTGTAGACAAGACTATAGAAGCATTAGAACATCATGCTTGGCAAAACAGAAAGGTAATAGAAATGTACCAAGAAATAAAACAAGAACTAATACAACTTAGAGATGATCAAATGGAAATATAAACCAGCAGGTAACTGTCCAGTACAAGCAGAAGGCTGGTTCTTAAAACATTATTTCTACTTTAGGGCTAGAGGTCAGTGGGCTACTATTGAATTCAGTGAGAGTGAAGATCACCATGATAGAGATGAAGTCTACAAAGTATACATACTAACTAAGACAGACGAGTATATGGCTGGTTGGTTACCTAAGTGGATATGCAGACTACTAATCTATAAAGGATGTCTAAAATTCTTATTTAAATATTAATCATATGAGCAAAATAGAACAAGTTAAAATAAACTTAAACGTAGAGGATCTCTTCAGATACAAGTTAGTCAGGGAAAGAGATGGCTTATCTAACGTAGGTCACAAAGCTGGATGGATTGAATGGAACGAAGATGGCACCTTTAAAGAACTTCATGATGAAGCTGCAGTAGGTAGGTCGCTTATCTTAGATCCTCAAAGAATATCTTATACCTGGATGACAACTACTGTTACAGAGATCTTGGAACAGAAAGAAAACTACATTAAGTTTGCAACAACAAATAGCATTTACGAATTATGGCAAAACGAATGAGTAGAGAACAAAAACGAGAACAAGCGTTGATTGACATCATCAATCAGATGTTTGTTATTGCAGGTCATGAAGTTACATTTGATGACATTAAAAACCGTAAAGACGATTGGTTTACCGATTGGACTATGACTACTGCACAAGCAGAAGAATGGAGAAAGTGGGGAGTCGCTTATCTTAGAGAAAAACTAAAAATAAATAAGGGATTAGCCGAGAAAGAAATGATGTGGGTTAACGTACAGTGGGGACTTAAGTACTCAGATTTTAAAGGATGAACAGCATAGACACACAATACCAAATTCTACTTCAATCTATCTTAGATTACGGAGTAGAGAAGTCTGATAGAACAGGGACAGGCACTAAGTCAATCTTTGGCTACACCATCAGACATAGAATGAGTGATGGATTTCCTCTCTTAACCACTAAGAAGATGCCTTGGAAGACACTAGTAACTGAATTGCTGTGGTTTTTAAAGGGAGATACAAATATTAAGTATTTATTAGATAACGGATGTAATATTTGGACAGGAGACGCTTACAAAGCCTACCGTGAAGCAAGACCAGACGATAATCATGCTTACACTATAGAAGAGTTTGCAGAACAAATCAAGACTAATCCTGACTTTGCTACTAGATACGGTGAGTTAGGTCCTATTTATGGTGCTCAGTGGAGAAAATGGCCTTCAACAGACTTAGCAGGAGGTTCAATTGACCAGATTAAAAGTCTAATCTATAATCTTAAACACAATCCAGACTCTAGAAGATTAATGGTTAGTGCTTGGAATGTAGATGCTCTTGAAGATATGGTTCTTCCACCTTGTCATTATGGATTTCAAGTTTATACAAGAGAGTTGAGTAGAGCAGAAAGAGTAGAAAATTATAACTCTAAGTTTGAAAATAAAATAGACGTACCATTCATAAAAGTGAACTTAGAAGACGCAATAGAAAATACTATTGATACAGCTTTAACTCAAGCTAACATACCAACCAGAGCAATCTCTTTAATGTGGAATCAGCGTTCAGTAGATGCATTCTTAGGTCTTCCCTTTAATATCGCTTCTTATGCTTTATTATTAACTATGATTGCTGATGAGGTTAATATGATACCTGACCAACTAATAGGTAACCTAGGCGACACTCATCTTTATCTCAATCATATTGAACAAGCCCAAGAACAGATTACAAGGACACCCTATCCATTACCCACTGTACATGTTAGAGATGGAATCTTTTGTAGTTCTATTAACGACATTATCTTAGAAAACTACTTATGTCATCCCCCGATCAAAGCACCCCTCTCAAACTAGACCTAAAAGGTTTTACTCCTAGACAATATGCTGCCCTTATCTTAAGAGATGATTTAGGATACAGCTATGAAAGAGCAGGAAGACACTTAGGTATTAATAGATTTGCTTTCAGAGAGCTTTATAAAAGAGCTATCTATAAGCACGAAACTAAAACTATCTATGCTAACTCAAATTTCTTATTACAACAGAAAAGATCCTAAATATTTTCAGTTTATTTCAGATCATTTTGAAGTACAATTTACGGAAAAGTCGTTTAACGACCCTAATTTAACAGTACACGCTATCCAAGACGGACTAGATATAGTAGCTGTAATGTTAATGAGAAAGAAAAAAGAATGCTATCGTATTAACTTTATTCATGTAGCAGAGAAGTATCAAAGACAAGGTTATGCAAGTTTTCTCATAGATTATGTTATTAAATCTATCTATGAAGAGACAAAAGATTTTGTAACTGTAATTACAAGAGTTAAAGCGAATAACTTAACTTCGCTTAACTTCTTTATTAAAGCAGGTTACAAGTTTAAAACCTTTGAGTGTAGGAGTGAAACAGTTGACATCAACGGAAGCATCACAACAACAATTAAACCAGCTTATATACTAACTTATGACTACGGAAAACAAAATCCTTTTAAACAGGATTAAAACACCAGATGGTACTATCCTTACTTCTTATAATCGTCATGATTATAACACTTATAAGGATACTATTACTAAAGAAGTTCTTATGGTAGATGGAGGAACAGATTATCTTAGAAGACATGTAGGAACTTACGAAGAGTTAAGCGTCTATGACGATGGCTCACATTTAACAAGAAGATCTGCTGTTCATTGGGGTACTAGAGGTATAGACGGAAGACAACCCTTAGTCTACAAACCTATTAAAGACTTAGACTTCGATCACATAGAAGCTATACTAAAGACTCAATATCAACTCTCTGATTTTTACAAAGAGGTTTTTAAAGAAGAGTTAAAATATAGATTCGAAGAGAAGGCAGAAAAGCTTTAACTAACTTATATTTGTAACATGAGTCCCAAACAACAAGCAGAAGCTATAGAAGTGGAAATCAAGAAGACTTTAGGTTTTCAAATGGACCACTACCGATTTAAGCAGATTGCTAATTATACCCTAGATAAAATCATTGCTGAGTACAGAGATATGGATAATTATCTAAACAACAAAACTGTACATAATGCAGTTTTATTTTGGAAAGAAGTAAAACAGCACATCAATGAGAAAAGCATGTAAAAATATTGGAAGAAAGCTTAAGAACACTAACTGTATGAGTAGTAACGAGTTCTTCGCATTCTCTCTTCTCTTTGTCTCCGTATTCTCCCTGTTAATAGGGATTGTAGTAGATTTATGTGCTATCTTTGAATAATGGAGTATACGTTAAGCGAAGAAGGTACAGTCATAGAATTCCATCTGATTGTAAAGACAATGAAAAAGAACGAAGACTACAAGTTCTACTCAGAGAAAGAAAGAGACAGAGAATTTAAAAAAGCTTTAGGAGAAAAAAACTTACTGCTAGCTCATCGTTACAAAAAAGACAGCGAAAAAACACCAGAACAACTTTAAATTAAGAAGAAAATTTAATGAAAGCACCTCTAGGGGTGCTTTTTTGTTTTAAACTAAACCAACTAAAATATGCCTAATTCACAACCACAAGAACCACAGGAGCTAATTGCAGCTCTAATCCCCGATGATCCATTTTCAATGGAGTTTATGGAAACAGCAAATACCTTACAAGTATCTGCTCACTCACTTGGTAGCTTACCTAAAAGACGAGTAAGGATAGCAAGAGACAAATTTGTATTACACAAAGACCTAAAGACTCGCTTAACTAGATTAATTGCTAGTAACTGTAGCGAACAAGCAAAAGCAGTAGCTGAAGACATTCTAAACCTTAAGTATGTTCCTTTAGAAGGTAAGTATTGTAACTATCTAGGTTTATCTCAAGCGGACTATACTAAGATTTCTTATCTAGATAAAGACCGTGAAGAAAGACTTGCAGGACAAGAAACTACAATGGAGATGATTCGTCCTGGAACTGTTGCTAAATTCTATGTACAGAGAAGTAGACGTAGAAGCAGAGAACAGACTCCAGATGATTCTACAGCACAAGATATGATGATGGTATTTACCTTAAAGTTGACTGCAAGACATCTAGGCGATAGATTTTATCCTATTGAACGTACAGAAGACGCTGACGTATACTTTATTCAAGAATTCTGGGACGATTCTCCAACTAAAACTTATTCTTTTAGTTTTAAACAGACTTATCTTTCACACGAAGCAGGAACATTACGTATTCAAAACTCAAGAACTAGAGGAGCAGATGCGTTTACGTTAACTACTAATGGTGTTATTTTAAATTCAAATAACTGGGAAAGACTCTTAGCAGTAGAATTTGAGAACACTTCAATGACTGTTAAAGAAGTATGGAACTTTAAGAAGCGTTATCACACTTCCATAGGTAAGATTGTACGTAGGTTATTTGCAGACAAGTATTCAGATAGAGAGGTTACTGCATTTGCAGAAGCATATGCCTCTTTGATTACTGTTTCCAATCCTTTGTATGACTTTCAGATTATCGAGGGAGAAGATATTAAAGACGCTTATCACGAAAATAATTACTATCAACACTCAGGTACCTTAGGTAATTCTTGTATGCGTTACCAAAACTGTAGGAATTATTTTCAAATCTACACTAAGTACCCAGAGAAAGTAAAGATGGCTGTACTTAAAAGATCAAATAAGATTGCTGCTCGTTCTATTATGTGGAATATCGAAGGTAAGTTTATGTTTGACCGTATCTATTATTCAAATGACGAGACTCATAACTTGCTTAAGAACACACTAATAGGAGCTGGTTATGAAACTTTATTTCAATCAAATAGGAATTTCTCCTTAAACATTGACTTAACAGGTATTAATCAGTTTCCTTATGTAGACACTCTTTGTAACTACGACCCTCATAGAATGCTTCTGACAAACCAACATCTTAGGGATGAATATTGGCAGTTTAGATCTACTGGAGGTTGTTTTAGTCGCTACAACTCTAGTGAAAGACTAGAATGTTGCATCTGTGGAGATGAGATAAACGAAGACGACTCAACTTATATTACTGCAGGTGATCATTCAGATTCTTATGCTTGCAGTAGTTGTTATATTTATTGTGAAGCAGACGATTCTTATGTTACTATAGAAGATGACACAGTAGAAACCTATAATGGAGAAACGATTCTTACATGTAGATCTCTTAGACTAAATAATGGAGAGTATGCTCATATAAATGACGAACAACTCAGAGAGTATGAAAATGGTTTCGGATACTTTATTCTAGATGAAGACTTTTACTTTACTGACGGAAATGGTTTCTATCACAAGAACGATCCAAATATCCCTGAAGACGCTTATGACTCTCAGGAAGCTGACAGAAGAGCACAAGAAGAAACTATAAGAATGATAGCACAAGCACGTGCTCTAGGAGAAACAATTGCTCAAACAGAAACTAGTTATACATTCATTACAAGTAGTTCTGGAACAACTGGTACATATAATCATATTCCAGTTTTAACTTATCTTAATTCTACTGGTTCAGGTATAAATATACATGGATCTTCATTATCTTCAGTATCTTCAGTATCTTCATCACTAGCACAGATTAACGAAACAGTCGAAGAAGAAGTAGAATTAGAACCAGAAGAAATGGAGGAAGATCTACAAGATGAACAACAATTCCTTATTTAAAAAACAAACTAAAACAAAACAAAAATGACAAAATCTTATGTTAGCAGTTACGTTAACCGACTAGAAAGTATAGACCACACTATTAAAGGAGATTTCCCCGTAGATTTTGATCTATTGTTTGATATCATGTATCAACAAAGCCCTACTTATCAACCAGAAATGGAAAGACTAAAGAAAGATTGGCTTGTAGAATTGATTTCTAAGATAGAAGGTGTAACAGTAGTAGAAAAGGGAGGGAATATCTATTGCACTAAAGGAGAAGCTGAGTTCTACCCTACTATTGTAGGTCATTATGACACAGCTCAAGATTACCATGTAGGTATGCGTATCTTTAAAACAGATCAGTGGATTTTTGGCTTTGATGATGCAACAGGTGAACAATGTGGCTTAGGTCTCGATGATTCAGTAGGTGTATGCTTTGCTATCCAAATGCTTAAGATGATGCCTGTATGTAAGGTTTTCTTACCTTATGGCGAGGAACGAGGAATTGTAGGTACTAATTGCTGTGATATGTCTTTCTTTGACAACTCACTAGTAGTTACTCAGCTGGATCGTAGGTCTTACACCAATGACTTTATTAAGTTTACTAATGGAGTTCAGACTTTTAGTCACGATCATTATGAACTAATCCAACCTTTGATGGAGAAGTATGGTTACACTCTTAACTCAGGTACAGCAACTGATGTCGGTGGTCTACGTAAAAGAGGACTTAAAGTTTCTTCACATAACTTATCATGTGGTTACTTTAACGAGCACTCAGATACCGAGATAGCTAGTGTAGGTCTTCTTATCAACGCTTTTAGCTTTGCTTATGAAATGCTTACTATGCTTGCTGAAAGGAACATTCCTCTTACATTTCCTATATACTCTAGGTCAGAACTTCCCTACGGAGGATCTAAAGTTAAATCTACATCTATTCCTCTTGGTTATGGTGGTCGTCAAATTCATATGTTTGATGATGATGACAATGATTGGTACTATGATGCAGTAGCTGGAGATTGGGTAGAATCTAAACCTAAAATTATAGATCCTTTTGAGCCATCAGCTTCTACTGGATCTAAAGTAGGTAAACAATCCACTTATTGGAGCAGAGAAATGCCTTCTGAAATGATAGATGAAGCAGAACTAGAAAAAGACAAAGAGTATGAAACCTACAATGAGTGGATTATGGAATGCTATCCTGAATACACAGATCCAAAAATCAGAGAGGAACTTAAGTCTTATTCTGTTTTCTTCCCTACAATTAAAGAAATAAGTCAGGATCTGCTGGATGAAATGATTATGGATGACATCTGCCCTCATTGTTATGATGAAAGTGGCTTAGTAATTACTAACGATCTTTTACTACACACTTGTTGTCATGCTTGTGAAAGCGTATTTAACGTAGTTGCAGAAGACCAAGATTACGTAGAATCTAAGATTAAAGAGTGTGTGGAAAGAAAAATTGATTTCCAAGAAATAGCAGACATGTAAATGACAGAAATAGAACACTATGGAGATAGCCTGGAGTCACATCCAGGCTTTCTTTTTATGAAAAAAATGTGGTTGGAAGACCAAATTGACTTGGAAAAAGAGGAAGATTCGCTTATCTTTGTAGACCCGCCTAAGATTAATTCGAAGGAAATATTTGCAGGTGTAAACTTTAATTTAATAAAAGAAACAGATGAAAAAGACATTCTACGAAGTACTATGGGCACTAGCCAAACAGGAAAAGATGATAGACAGATGGATTTACGAAGAGAAACTTCTGTTTAATGGAACAACTTACAGTTGGACTCCTAAAGCACTACAAGATCTTGATGTAACTGAGTCTGTTGGTGAGTTATCTGCTCTTGAGAAATTAAAGACTACACACATAAACACTGCTCCTAACAGAGACTTAAGTATCCCTCCTACATGGTTAGCTGATTTTATTTCTAAGTTCAGTGCTAAGAATCTAGGAGTATCAGGTAAAACAACTGATAAGTCTAGTGTAGTTAAAAGGTTGATTAAGTTTTTATCTGAGTATGATTACACTCTCGAAGAAATCTCACAAGCCACCGATCTGTATATTAGTACGCTTAAGCAGCAAGGAAGTATTAAATTCATCAGAGAATGTGGTTACTTTATCTTTAAGAAAGTAGACGGAGTAGATCAAAGCGACTTAGCTAAGTGGTGTGAAGAACTCAAAAATGGTACAGGACCTGCTTACAATAGTCATCAAATCCTCTAATTATGAACTTTGAAAAGTTAATAAGTCAGATTGAGGGTAACAAGATTATTAAAGAGACAGGTGGCTTAACAGCTATCCCTCCTCCATTTCCTCGTTTATCAGAACATTATGGAGGATTTACTAAAGGTTCTATTACTTGTTTAACTGCTGCTTCAGGTGTAGGTAAGTCAAAGTTTGCTAAATACATGACTATTCTTAACATCATGAAGAAGACACAGAACACAAACATAGTTCCTAAAATCTTCTATTTTGCCTTAGAGGAAAGTGCTACAGACTTTTGGCTATCATTCCTATCTATGTATATGTATGAGAAACACCGTATTACAATCAGTGTATCTCAACTTAAATCAGTAGGTAATTATACTTTAAGTAGCGAACTATTAGAAAAGGTAAAGCAAGGAGAGAAGTTCATTAACACACTAGAAAGATCAGTAGAGGTAGTTGACTATATCAGAAATCCCACAGGTATGGCTAAGTACGTAAAAGCGTACTTCGAAAATCCTGAGATAGGAGAATACACCTACAAAGAAATAGAAGAAGGTAAGCGTATAATAACAGGTTATACTTATAAGTCAGATGACTTGTGGGTGTTCTTTGTATTAGATCATATTAGTCTTTTATCTAATGAGCTAGCTCCTGACACTAAGATGAAGTTATCGTCTTATCAAACGTTTGACTTTATGATTAAGGATTATGTTCTTGATATATTTTCTAAGCGTTTTAAGATGGTTAATGTAATCGTCCACCAACAAACACCAGCTTCAGAAAAGCAAACTTACACTTACAAAGGTCAACTTATGGAAGAGAAGCTAGAACCCTCAATGGAGGAGCTTCACATCAATAAGGGTGTACACCAAGACTACGAAGTAGTAATAGGTTTGTTTAGTCCTGCTAGATACAACATAGGCACACACAATGGCTATGATGTATCATTACTCGGTAACCACTACAGATCCCTTAAATTCCTAAAAGATAGATACTTTGGCTTAGAAAACTCAAGCATCGGTCTATACTTTAATGGAGCTAACGGAGAATTTGAAGAGTTACCTAGACCCCAAGAGATGAATAGCCCTACAGCTAATCACTATGAGAATTTTTTAAGAAAAGCAAAACATTAAAAATGATCGAAGAAGAAAAGAACCCTTATTTAGTACAACTCATACGGAAGATGTGTGAAGTAATCAACGTAGATTACAACACTATAGACTTTCAAGAAGATGAATGGTATGATAAACATACCTGGACAGAAGAACAAGAAAACGAATACATTGTATGGATGTCAGAAGAGCTTTTTAACAACGAAGCTATGAGAGAAGAACTGTTAGAAAACCCTGAGAAAAGTATTATGAATTGTTTCCACGCAGCAGTACACTTTGTAGCCAACTTTGGTTGGGATACACTAGGTGATATTGTAGACAACATAGAAGAAAACAAAGTAAAATAAAAAATATGTCATCAAAACTAATCGCAATTGTAGGTCCTTCAGGTACAGGTAAATCTACCTCTATTAGGACTCTAGACCCAAAAGAAACCTTTATTATTAACGTAGCACGGAAAGAATTGCCTTTCAAAGGAGCTGAGAAACTCTACAACCTAGAATCTAAAAATTACATGGAAGTAGACGACATCAACCAAATCACTACCTTGTTACAACAGATTAGCGAGAAAGCATTACACATTAAGACTATCGTAATGGATGATGCTATCTACTCTATGTCATTTCTTATGATGAAGAAA
>Ga0208311_1000450_pt1 | contig 11682 bp, 35 predicted proteins | sample Colrivmet1562A02_FD_187683 | JGI IMG/M metagenome (GOLD analysis project Ga0208311, IMG submission 187683) | Estuarine microbial communities from the Columbia River estuary - metaG 1562A-02 (SPAdes) (version 2) | ecosystem: Environmental > Aquatic > Marine > Intertidal zone > Estuary | place... | reverse complement strand
ATCACCTGATCTGTAAAATAATAGGACATGCTATATCTACACTAATAGCTGAGAATGATCCCTATACTGGACAGGTTTACCTATTTTGTAACAGATGCAAGGCATACTTGCCTAGCATGTACATAGAGTAATTTAAGTCCTAACTCCTATATCCCCCTCCCGTTTTCCTTGTCTCATATAGCCCTTAGAAGGCTTATATAGTGGAGTAAAGTGGAGCATAGTGGAGAATATATACTATAGATTACCTATCATATACTATAGTTATATCTATTTAAACAATACTATGATATCGAGCATATCAGATCTTAACCCGTAATGTCAACAGGGGCATATGGACTTATATGAGACATAGCGCATATTCCAGCGAATTTGTCAATAGGGTCGTAAATGGCATATTTGGCCCACATTGTCAACATATTTTGTATAACAATTTGATATAAATTCTGACAGATTCTGGGTATATTATGCCTAATTCATTATATGTTTTATTAGATAATATATTCATTTTATTATATTCTCCTGAATATTCCAGGGATTTTTTTAGCTTGGTCGTAAAAGAAAAATATTGCCCCCATGCCCACACAAAAAAAGATATCCACAAGACCTGTGTAGATCCTGTGGATATCTGGGGCTATATATGTTTATTTAATCCTATGCTGTGATAGGCTCAAAGTTCTCAATGTAATCATTTAGTCTATCTGCCATCATTAGTGCTTCTGATGTAGTGCCTTCTTCCCAAGCATTATCAAATTGTCCCGCCGTCTGTTTGATAATTTCTACAACCAGTTCCATTACCTTAGATTGAGTATAATATCCACAACCATTAACTAATTCTCTAGCCATGATAGTTGGATTAAACCAATGACTATCCATAGCCTCTAATACCTTCTCGGCTGCTTTTGTTTCTATTGAACTTGCCTTTGCCATTTCTTGCCTCCGCCCTCTAACTCTCGATTATACCAAAAATAAGAGACGGGGTCAAGGACCAACGATGCCCTAACCCCGTCCCAAGTTTTACTTCGCCTTCTTGACAGGTGCCTCTGCTGTAAATGTAACACCCTTTGCTGCTGCCTCTGCTAGAGCTACCTTGGCTGCTCCTGAGAAACGTCCGCGTACGCCTACTGTGATTCCCTGCTGCTTTAGATATTCACGCTTTGTTGTCATTTGTTAATCCCCTTTCAAGAGATAGTTGTTTTATTAATTATAGCAACTTTTCACGGAATTGTAAATAGTTACCGTAAGCCATTTTTCCTGCCCTTAAATTTGATCTGTCTGCTCTACTCTATCTTTAATTAGTTTAGAGATTATATTATGTGCTTCAATATTCTCAGTTTCAGATCCACCCCACAAAAGCTTTTGGGCTTTGTTTAACTGATCATTAATATAGTTGTCACTCATCCTCATCTTCGTCTTCCTCCTCTTCTTCTTCAAACATTGTGTCTACAATGTATTCACGATTCATCATCCATTCAAGGACGTCATCATTGTGCTGTTCCGCCCCGTATTCCAGGGAGAAGCCCATACCAGCCTCCACGGCCTCACAGAGGTGGTCCCACATGTCGTCTATGGTGCAGTTCTGCTTGTAGGTCTCATCCTCAAAGATGTTGTTAATTGTGGACCATGTCCACAGCCATACTAGCGACAGGCCAAGGTCGGTGCTGTCGAGAATCTTTAAACATTCGTTTAGTTTATCTTTATCTTCAGGCTTCATTACGTGCTCCAATCGCAAATGATAGTTGATAGGTTAGTTGGTACAGTTCGACCAACATATCTAGTCGTCCCTCTGCATTTGTACGGTCCATAGAATCCATTGCTTCTTCGGTTTCTTCCTCCCGTGCAATTGCGTCAGCAAGTTCCTGCTCTGCAATTAGCATTAGGTTTTTTAGTTCCCCGTGCATTATATCTAATCCAGTAACACCTGCGTCCACCATACGTTGAAGGTGAGGCGGGAGTTCAAGAGATTCTTTATCAGTAAACATATCATCAGATATTGTCATTCATATACCCTTTCGTTAGAGTTATTCATTATATCAGTAGCCACTGACAATAAATGTTCGGTTGCTTCAATTGCTCCTTGGAAGTAATCATCTGAAGGGTCATATTCATCATCCTTCAAAGGCTCTCCATTTTTAGTAGCCTCCCAATCTTGATTAAGACTAATTAGATGTAACTTCATATACTCTAGAAATACTGATGATTTAGTCATAGTAATATTCTCCCGTTTCTCTATTGAAATATCTTACCATAGAGCACTGACAAGTAAAAATTCCAGGGACATCTGAACACTCCCAGTAATGCTGACATTTAGCCCCCATCAGTCAAAATACCCTTCTGCCCATAGTCCTTGAAGAAAGTCATTTGTCTTTAACAAAGCATCAACTAAGAGGTCCTTGTCTATTTGTTCCACACCTGAATTTAAGATGTAAAACAATTTAGCATCGTGCACGGCATTAATCATTTGATCTAAATCTTCTTTAGTATAACCTAGCATTATAGTTCCTCATTCCATTCTAAGTAGTATTGGTCACCTGGATTTAAATCATAGAATAGATTAAATCTACCCTTTAAATAATTACTATCTGACATTTCTGCAAATCTAAAATCTGCATATAGTTGGCCTTCATCTAAATTAGCATTAACCCAATCTTCAACAAGCATTGCTCCTATCTCAGAATATGTCATATCAATTACCATTTCATTTTCATTCTCTAGAAAACTCATTCGGTTCCCACCTTTCTATATTCGGGTACTTTAGTTTCTAAGTATATAGCATGGGTCTGACATTTTGCTACCGCCTCTAGGTCTGCCTCTCCTAGCCAATTGCAGTTGCCACAGATTTCACCGCATTCTTCTTCTTCACAGTATTCCATTTGGTTAATGGCATCACAATCACGACATTGATTGTCGTATTCTGATTCTGAGATAATTTCTCCACGAAGCATCTCTAACTCCCCACCCCAGCCTGTCTCTTCCTCATATGATAAAGTAAATAGTAATGTTGGGTATTGTGCAGATAGTTTAAGTAAAGCATTTATTGGACGAGACCAAGCAGTATTAAAGTTATAGTGGACTACATAGTTCTCGCCGTTCTCGGCTTCCTCAATAGTTGTATCAGGATATTCATTACCCTCTGCTACAGCAACATCCCATTTAGTGCTCCACTCACGGACATTAAAGTTGTACCAGTCATTGGTTTCAAACTTCATTGCCTCAGAAAAGTCGGTGGAACGAGGAGGCTGTCCATGATAGACCTCATCAGTAATACCAGCATCTCTATAGTTATAGATATTATGAAAAGCAAAGATAGGATTAACATACTTAGTCTGCTTGACTGAATATGCTAAATCACCTGTAGGTGTAATAGAATAAACAAATGGCTTATTCATCTGCTTGATTAGAGATTTAACTTGCTCAGGATTTCCCTCGATAGTCAAACCATTAAATACCCAATTTGGCATTTTATATCCTTTCGTTGATATGTTCCAATTATACAATGGACCACTGACATATGGAATGGTTTATGGGTGTGTTTCACACCACATTTTCCAGCTATGTGGTCAAGATCACAAAATTCCAGGCGATTTGCTATTGACACCGTAAAAGAAATATATTACCCTTATTTTTTGCGGGCCAGCTGCATATTTGTCAAGTTATGAAGGCTGCTAGAGGTTCACCAACGAAAGTAAAAGAACTCTGCTTTATTTAACCCCTGGCCTGCGAAGACTGTTAGGGGCACCCTGTGTTTAATCTATTAGTATTAGTTCCTGTGCATATTTTGTTACAAATGAATCAAGACTCATTACAAACAGTGGCTCATCTTGGACGCCTCGAATTTTATTCTCATCGCTAAATGTGGCCTCTTCATGAAGACTAAATTCACCTTTAGAAAAGTTAATGATAGGAATCTTGTGCTCATTATCTGAACGTTGGTTAACTTGCATTCCCCAACCTGTTTCGCTGGTCCACTCATCTTTAATTAGATTAGAGATAGCAATCCGCGTTGCATATGATTCGTCATCCCACCTAGGACGAGCCTTGTCTACAGCACGTGCTAGCAGGTCCAGCATGCCGCCACCAGCCCAGTGTCCATATACTACAATTGTATTGCCATTAGATTGTGTAAATCCAAAGTTTGCACGGTCTCCCATGTTTATTCCGCCATTTCTACTAGTTGAGGTGTTTCTTCCTTTTTGTTTAATTCTATCACTTCGTAAGCAATCTTGTCAAGACTAGGTTTGAACTTATTAAAGTGGTGGCCACAGAAAGCAAGCTCTCCACTAACCATCTTAACAAGATACATTGCAGGTACTACTGAATTACATTTATCGCAGCCTATCCATTCACTCATAGCGCACCGCCTTCAATCATGTCAGATAATCGATCAAGAATCCAAGAGTCGATATCATTAATATCAATCTCTGATAACTTCTCCATTAATTCTTCACGAGCAAATTTATACCCGTCATCAAAACCATCTCTGTAATCTGACATTATATCTCCTAGTATCCTGTAACTTTGCTGTCGCTAACATAAGATTCAATTAAGTTATACTTATCACGAATCCTACTTACTTTCTCAATACTACCAGTTCCAATGTTGAAAGTCAATGCAGACATTGCTTCGGGGTCTAGCCCAGTTATCTCTGCATCCCAATAGGCTCTCTCCATGGAGAGCCTATCAGGAGCGGTAAGTTCAAAGTACATTAGTTCTCACGAACATTACATACTTCAGTGTCAACAATTTCAATGTTGCCATTTTGTGAATCAACATATAGGTTGTCGTAGATTTCTTGTTCTACATCTGTATCTGAATCAGCAAGTAAATCTAATTGAATAGTACCGCTAACCTCAATTGTTGCAGACCACTCAACATCTCGTGTCAAAGCAATGTCAAGCGCTTCAGCAATTGAGCGAAGAGTTTCTTGGTCATCTGAATCGGCATATGCTTCAGTAATAATATCTCTGACTGTGTCAATTTGAGATAGCAAGGTGGTCACACGCTTTTGTGATTGGCGCCCATTGTGTAGGTCCCATTCAATACTGGTAACCTTATCAGTTGCATATTCTGCATCTGAATATCCACGAATAACTTTATATGTTACTAATAGATTAGAGTTGTATGACTCAGGGATTGGTGTTGTTGTTACTGTTGATTCTTCCATTGGTTCCTCTTTCGTTTGGGTTGAAGGTGCAATTGTAGCATGCTCCACTGACACTAATGTGGTCTTGCGTCCACACGGGCATGTGAGTTCTGTCACACCTGAAGGAAAACCAAATCCATCAGATGATGTTAGTTCTATTAGGCAATCGCATTCATCTGGGTCACAGACAAATGTATATTTACTTGATACTAGTTCGTTGGTCATAAAGAGAATTGTACCAGGTCCCACTGACAACTGTCTATAGATTTCAGGGGATTTTTTATGTGACCCGTAACACAAGATTTGACCCCGCACCTTTGCGGGCATTTTGCGATCTGTAACGGACTTGAACCGTCGACCTCTACCGTGACAGGGTAGCGCTCTAACCAACTGAGCTAACAGACCAAGAAAAAAATTGTGAGCAGTTTTTATTCATGCTCAGGAATTTATTTATTTAGAAAGCAGAAACCAATTTCTTGATTTTGTTTTTCTCAGCAGTTAGAATTGGGTCAAAGCCTGATGCACCAGCCATTAGTGTTTCAGCATTGCCACGTGATGAACGATAATAATCTAGGCGTTCAGTAAGCGCATTAAATGCACCCCATTTTGTGCCCTTGATATTAGCATTAGTTGGTGAGTTATGATAAAGGTCATCAAGAAGAACAACCTTATTTTCCCACTTAGTAAGAGCAACCTTTGCTGCATCCTTATCTGGCTTAGGATAAATTGTCTGAATCAACTTAGAGAATTCAGCATCGGTGATTGCTTGTGAGTAAAGCGCCTTTGCTTCAACTTCGAATTCATCAAAGTATCCAAGAGCAAGACCGAGAGTCTCACGAGCAACGGCAATGCGACCTTCAACAGATTGCGTGTGACGAATCTTGAATGATTGCTTAGCATTACGCATTGCAAGATTCAAAGTGTTTTGGCATACAACACGAACAGGGGTAACGGCTGCTTGAACGGCAACTGAACCATCGTGAGATGTCCATACGATTAAATAGAGTTTAGTTTCATCGTTGGCGCCTTGTGGGTCAAGAACCATTGTGCGAGGAATATCAACAGTACCGAATACAACTTTGCCCTTCTTAAGAGAACCAGCAGATTCCCAACGGCAATCAGCGTTTGCATCATGAATTGCATCCGCAAAAGCGAATAGTTCTTCATTCTGCACAGGCTTGTAGCGCTTACCAACAGTGGCAAGAACATCGGTGCCCTTGTTGAATGGGTTGTCACGAATGACAAGAGATGCGGTAGATACATCATTCCAAGATTCTGGAATATGCTCAGTGATAGGAGACAAGCGAACATTCCAATTGGAAAGTTTTGCTTCGTCTAGCATCGTTTGTGTTGTGACTTCCTCATCTTGTGTAAAGATTCGGTTTGCAAGGTTGTGCCATGCAGGTGCGCCACGTAGAGCGAAAGCAACTTCGCCGTTTTCGGTTTCGAGATTATGAGCCATTATTTTTTACCTTTCGTTTGATTAGTTGTAAGTATAACATCTGGCACTGACATTGTCTAGGATTAGATACAATATGTCCGAATTGATCCATGTGAGTAATCTCACAAAATTCCTGGCGTTTTCCACAGGCCCTCTTAAACCTGTGGATAACCCCGCACCTATGCGGGCATCTCAAATAATAAGATGGGGCGGGATCAAGATCCAGCCCCAAACCTATTACTTATTTACTATTAAAGACTTTACGTAATTAACTGTCTCCATAGGAAAGAATGCTGCAGATGTTTTCTTCTTATTCTTTTGGTCATAAACAAAAGCTTTAACGTTTCCGTCAAACTTTTTTAGATTAGAGAATACTAATTCCTTTAGGCTTTCATTATCATAGCCTTCATCTGAGTACATCGTTAAATCATTTGCTTTTACTTCATCGTACATTTCAATCTTGAAACGCATTGTGTTGCCTTTGTTAGTAGGGACACCCGAAGGTGTGAGCAGTTTGGCGACTTACTCAGGTCGTTCGCAATTTATCGTTATGCGAGAACGATTTTATTTAGAGATAACGAGCAACCGCATTGTAAGTGCTTGTGCTAACTACTTCCTCATCTGTCATTTTTAGAATACGAATAGCATTAGAGATTTCCTCTTTCTGCTCACGATAAGTATGAACATGAAGTGTCTCAAAGTCCTTCTCAGGCTCTTTAGGCAAATCCTTTTCTAATACTGTCAAGTCAAAGTCAATGTTTAGGTTGTTTGACCATGAACGATAGTTAGTACGGAAGTTTTCTGCCTTCTTGATGTTAGCAATAGCGTAGTCTTGCACTTCTTTCTGCCAAACCTTACGCAACTTTTCGTACTTTGCTTCGTTTGCTTCTTGTGAAGCGTAGTCTGACTCTAGTTTTGCTAGTGCAGTTTCTAGTGCCTTGATTACCTTTGGTGTTGCTATCTTTACTGAGATTGCTTTTTGTCGTGCCATTTATTTTCTCTCTTTCGTTGGTTGGTTGATTAGTATAGCAGGGGGGTCTGACATTTTCCCCGAAGGGAGAGAGTTCTTACTTACGACATTGGACTAGAACACTCTCTGAAACTGTCCCTGTTTCGTGGCTTAGCACCCTGTTAAGGTGTGTGCCTCCGTCTTATGCGCCTATTAGGGCTGAGTCGCTAACTGTTGTCCAACGAGTTTCCTTTGTTGGCATTTCTAGTAGCACTCGCACCGAGCCAGATGCGTTAGGAATAATCTCTTTGATTACTCCTGTCTTTTTTGACTTTAGGGTGGTGAATAAATCGCCAACCTTGTAAGTGTATCCATTTACTGTCATTTTGCTTCCTTTCTGTTTAGGGTCTTATTGTAGCATTGGGGTATGACATTCGTCTAGCCCTATCTCACCATGTGAGAATGTTATTGTGTGACCTTAGTCACTTTCAGGTAGCCAAAACTCTAGGTGGTGTTGTTCGATAATAGCGGAGGCAGGTGCAAATTTTTCTCCACGATACGACACGCCTTCAGGCATTGCGATTAGTTTATTATAATCCTCATCATAGTATGCATCAATAGCATCAATGCAAGGTTGTACCATAGATAGCGGAACGGGTGGATAGTGATTACCCTGTAAGTGATAGGCTAATTGTGTTTCTAAATCTAACACGCTATCTTGAATACCTAGTGCAGTTACGCTTCCCATTAGTTAGCAACCTTTAGAATAGCGTATGAGCCATTTTTGTTAATTTCATCAAGAATTGGTTGTAAGCGAGAGCCTACCAAATCTTTTAGCATGCCTTCAAGCATTGTAATACGCATTGACTCATCAAGTGCCATTACCTGTGCAGTTATTGGGTGTCCGTCTGCAAACTCTGTTACAAACTTTAGACTATGTTCTACTATCATTTTTTGCCTTTCGTTGGTTGGATAAGAGTATTTTAGCATACCCCACTGACATTACCTAATCCATTCACGCATAAGTTTTGTGATAAACCTCACAAAATTCCAGGGTGATTTTGATCACACCCGTAACGACACGCCCGACCCCGCAGCTATGTGCGGGATTTTGGCAACTTGTCAAGTCGAAACGCTTTTATAAATTAGAAAAAATATAATAAACAAGAGCAAAAGGCAAGAGGGCCAATCCGATAGCAACTACTCCACCAAGTGCACCAATTAGATCATAGATCATTTTTCCCCTTGTGTTTTATTTTACGTGTGTACTTTTTTTTATTGCGAACAGGTTGCGCCGCATTGCTACGGCGCAATTCCTGAATGCGTTTAACTTTATCTCGAAGAGAGGTTTGGAACATGATAACCACACGCCTCATGAAATTTATTCACGTTAAAGTTTGGATTTTCTTTTGCAAAAATTAACGCAAAATCATTAACCATTTTAGAAAAAACAGCAGGATGAGTTTTATCGCTAGCGAACTTTAGAATTTCTGCAGTTGCCTCGAAGTGCTTTCGTGTCATCATTTTACGGATACCATTCCTGTTCTATAAAATACCTTTGTGTACATTTTGCCAGTTGGCGTCATTATATTTACAGTTGAGAAATCGTTAGCCATTCCCCAATCGGTGAACAAGAAAAAGTTTTCCCATGCACCAAATTCGTTTTCGTAGTCGGCAGACCAATGCGGAGCATTGCCGTCATAAGCGCAGGTTATTTTATACATTATCGCCTTCCCATTCTAGCGTTACACATTCGCATTTTGTGATTTCAATTGTGTTTCCAAATTGTGAAACAGTTGCGAGAGTATCGCAATTATCACAAATGAAAACGCCTTCAAGTACATCAAATAGATTTCCCATTTACATTCCTTCTTTCGTTGTTTCGGTAATTGTAGCAGATAGCACTGACAAGGCTTCTGCCTTGCTTGCTTGGCGTGTTGCTAATACATGCGCCTTGAATTCATCTAGGTTCATTCGAACGCTCCTTCTTCTAGTAGTCCTAATTCAATGTTGAACAATTCATCGGGTGTTGCTTCGGATAAATCTACCCAGCCAGCACCTTCGTTATCCATTCGGAAAATTTCGATGTATCCCATTATTATTCACCAACCTTTACTGCGATTGTTGCGAATTTATTTTGCAGACCGCCAGCACGAACCTCGATTAGATAGGCTTCAGTTTTTTCGCCATAGTAAATTTCTGGGCGATGTTCAGCAGAAACAATTTCGCCTGAAAAGTGGCGAGAGTTTGAGCGATAGTTTTTTCCTACAAGTAGGCTTTCGATTGTGTAGAGTTTGGTAGCCATTGGCAGACCTTCTTTCGTTGTTGTTATAGTAGACATTATACACGAAAGCACTGACAAAAAATAATTACTAGCCAGTAAGTCCATGATGTGAGACGCTCAAGCCGTGTGATAGTAATCACATTTATCATGTGGACGACACGCCCGAGATCTGTGGATAACCCTGTCAAATCGACACGCCGCAAAATTCGGGGGATTTTATAACGACTTCATAACGACACGCCCGACCCCGCACCAGTGTGGGGGTGACGCCCTGAATTGTCAAGGCGACACGCCGTTTATTTATTGTGAGTTACGTCTCATCTTCTATCTCTGCTAGATAGTCCTCATGCTCTACTAGCCCAATCGCAAACGCTACGGGATCGCAACATTCTAGAATTTCGGCGGGGGTGAATGTAGAGTAGCCGATTTTTACTGTAGGATAAACATCATTAAGTAAATCTATAAAGCTTTCTTTAATTTCTAAATCTTTTTCTAATTGTGATTTCATTTAGTTAATTCTCTCATTTCTTCTAGAAAGTCATGCCATACAATGCGCCCCATGTAGAGGGCGGGTACTACAAGGGCTAATTGCACTAGGGTAGTTAGTAGTCTATTCATTTAGTCATCCAATCATCATCATTGTTAAAGCCGATAGGGGCTACTTGCTTATTACTCTTTATCTTATTGTATACCTTAGCACCGACAAGAATAACGGCGGTCAAGATGATAAACGCCCATGATAGGGATAGATAGATAAAGTCGCCCATGTCGAACATGAAGCCGTATTCATTTAGTTCAATAGTCATTTACTTATCTCCGAACATGTTAAAGACTTCGTCTAGTTGCTCATCTGTTAAGTGGTCAATCTGTATAGCCTTAGAGAAGCCTAATACATCATCTTCATCATTATCTAGTGCCTTATTGTATTCTTCTTCTTCATCTAGGTGAATGTATGCGTCTGATACATCTGCCTGTATAGTGTCCCATTTAGTCATCATTAGTTCTGTTCTACCTTTCGCATGTGTGCTACAACATTTTTAGAAACCTTTTGTAGGTCTGCTACAACCTTATTCATTTCGTCTGCGCTATTAGCGGTAAAGCCTGCGCCTAGTAGTTGAGCGCCGTCCCATAGTGAGTATGTGATTGTCATTGTCTGTTCTTCTTTCGTTAGTTGGTTATAGTTGGAATTATAGCGGATAGGTCGGACATTATCAAGACGACACGCCGTAGCATGTGCCCTATGCGGTGTGAGTTACCTCACACACGCACTCTATGCAATAGCAAGCCTTGCTAGAGAGTAGGTCACGCAATAGAGCCTTGCGTGTGTAGGCATTTAGTCCATAGGAGGACTTTACGCCTCCGTTATGAAACTCATGGACGATAGTGGAGTATAACTCCTCGGTTAGCATAGTCATTATTTGACCGCCTTTCTTGAACAATTTTCTTTATGTACGAAACAAGCGTATTCGCACTCTGAGCAGATACTATCTGCAAGACGCTCACGGATTTGTGAGTAACTCTCTAGAGAGTTTCTATTTTCATGGATTGAGTTCATTTGAACTCCTTTCTTGTTAATCACCTTGATTAACTTTCTTTATACTTTAAGCATAACAGGGGGGACTGACAAATAGAGCCATTACTGACCAGTATTAAAATAAATCTTTGTGATGCTCATCACATTCACGCTCAAGGTCATTTATCTATGTGCGGACTATGCAGACAAAACGGACATTTCAAATACGTGTATCGTACATATTAAAAATTTATTAACATTTTATGAAATCTCAAATCGCAGTTGACTAAATTTATAATGCTATACTTTTAACATGAGAAGTAAAAAAATTCTAGTTAATGCTTCTCCAGGATCT
>Ga0208311_1000421_pt1 | contig 12092 bp, 10 predicted proteins | sample Colrivmet1562A02_FD_187683 | JGI IMG/M metagenome (GOLD analysis project Ga0208311, IMG submission 187683) | Estuarine microbial communities from the Columbia River estuary - metaG 1562A-02 (SPAdes) (version 2) | ecosystem: Environmental > Aquatic > Marine > Intertidal zone > Estuary | place... | reverse complement strand
ACCTGTATCTTTGCACCCTGATTTTTTATTAACCGAGGTTTAGCACCTCAATTTATAAACGCATATGGCAACAAGAATTCGTCTACAAAGACACGGTAAAAAAGGAAAAGCATTTTTTCACATTGTAGCTGCAGACAGCAGAGCAAAAAGAGATGGTAAATTCATCGAGAAATTAGGAACATACAATCCAGTTTCTAATCCAGCAATAATCGACATTAACTTTGAACGTACCTTGCATTGGGTAAGCGTTGGAGCAGAAATGAGTGATACCGCCCGCGCTATTCTTTCGTATAAAGGAGTTTTATTTAAAAGTCACTTATTGAAAGGTGTAGAAAAAGGTGCATTCACATTAGAAGAGGCTGAAAAGAAATTTAACGTTTGGCAATTAGAGAAAGAGAATAAAATCCAATCTAAAAAGGACGGTCTATCAAAAGCATCTGATAAAGAGAAAGCAGAGCGTTTGAAAGCTGAAATGGAAAAGAATGCCGCTAAAGCAGCAGCGTTGGAGGCAAAAATGAATCCAGTAGCAGAAGAAGCTCCAGAAGTTGAAGAAACTCCAGCAATAGAAGAAGTTCCAGCAGTGGAAGAAGCTCCAGCAGTGGAAGAAGCTCCAGCAGTGGAAGAAGCTCCAGCAGTGGAAGAAGCTCCAGTAGTGGAAGAAGCTCCAGCAGTGGAAGAAGCTCCAGCAGTGGAAGAAACTCCAGCAGCGGAAGAGGCTCCAGCAGCGGAAGAGGCTCCAGCAGCGGAGGATACAACAGAACCAGCAGAATAATCTATACCCGATTGGAGGGATTTATAGAAATCGGTCATATTGCGAAACTTCACGGATTCAAAGGTGAAGTTTCGTTGTTTTTGGACGTTACCAATTCAGACGATTATCGGGATTTATCCGTCGTTTTTTTTAATATGGATGGGATACCAACGCCATTTCATATTGTTCGTATAAAACCCATGAATAAAGGCTTTCTTGTATTAACGTTTGAAGGCATTTCAAATGAGGCAGCCGCTAAAACGCTACTAAGGAAAGCTGTATTTCTTCCAGAGGTAGTCTTGCAAGAATTAGACGAGCATGCCTTTTATGACCATGAGGTGGAAGGGTTTACGGTAATCGATACCGTTCGGGGAAACATCGGGAATGTCGTTGGTATTATTGATCATCCTTCAAATCCCTTGCTTCAAATCGATTGTGATGGACAAGAAATTTTGGTTCCATTGAATCTAGAGTTGAACAAGACTATTAATCGAACAGATAAAACGCTCACAATTACAACCCCGGAGGGCTTACTTGACATCTACTTGAGTTAATTTAATAATCCAAGACAAATTTTCATTCGAATCACATGTTTTGCGGCTTCAATTACTTGCGCTTTAAATTCTTTATCTTTTTTGTATCGCGCTAGTAATTCATTGTGCGCCTTGGCGGCATCAACCGGCATTAACACAATGTGGCAACCAGCAGCAATAGCCTTGGTAGCACTTTGAGGCACATTAACGACTCCGCCCATATTCATGGCGTCAGTTACAATAAGGCCTTTGAATTTCAATTCGTTCTTGAGTAAATCGGTTACAATAGTCTTAGAGCATGTAGCTGGGAGTCCATTAGTATTGTATTGTTTATTGTTAATTACACCAATGTGTGCGACCATGATTGAAAGTACACCTTCTTTTATGAGTTCGGGGTAATTGCTAATTTCCTTTAATTCGCCATCTATGGTTTGTAAAGATGCGTGGGTGTCGCCGCTAACCAAACCGTGACCAGGAAAGTGTTTTGCTGTAGCGATAATGTTCTTGTTTTGAGTCTCTTGAATAAAGGTATTAGACCATGGGATAAGTTGTCCGGGTTTTGAGCCAAATCCTCGATATCCTACCGTAGCATTGCCCGCTACATCTACGACCGGCGCAAAATTATAATTGATCCCAATATCGTTTAAATCGCTTGAAATTTGGTGTGCAACTTTAATTACTTCATCAATGGAACTGATTTCCGCCGCTTTTTTAACTGGCGTTGAGCCAGCTATTTTACGATTAACCAAGCTAGGTTCTGCATCTGCACTATATAAAAATGGTAAGTTCCCTATGGCTTTATTCGTTTTTTCAAAAGATGAAATCATAGAGGTAAATTCACTTTTTGTTCCATTTAACATCAATACGCCACCAATAATCCGGTGATTAATGTGGTCCTCTATCGTAGCTTGTGTTTGGCCATATTTCCCAACCGCCGGCATAATAAGTTGTGCGATAATTGCTGTATCATCCAACTGGGACATAACGTCATTTACTGCCTTATCTAAATCGGGATTTTCACTTAAGAAATCTGTTAATTTGAATTTTATTTGAGTTTCAGGTTTGGGTACCTCGGGCGTTGGCTTGGTATCTGCCTGCTGCGAACATGCAAACAATCCGATTAACGACGAAAAAAGTAGAAAAGTAAATTTCAAGTTCATGGTATATTTTTTTTCAAAATTAAAAAGCATTTAGAAGCCGCAAGGAGTATGCCATGTTTCTTATCAACACCTCACCTTGGATTGCGGTATTAAACTACCAATAGTTATTTGTAACTTTAATGTTAAGTTGAGCACAATTATTTTGATAATTAAGCGACTAACATCAAAAATAACCACATGAAATACCTGAGTTTACTTTTACTTTGCTTACTTCCTTATCTGTTTTCCGCCCAAGGATTATATGACAAAAATACGGTCCAAACGGTAGAAGTATTCTTCTCACAAGCCAATTGGGATGCTTTACTCGATAATCTTGCGATAACCACCGAGGATTATTTATTAGCCGATTCGGTAAGAATTAATGGTGTTGTGTTTGATTCGGTGGGTGTTAAGTACAAAGGGAATAGCTCGTATAACTCAAATAATAACAAAAACCCTTTGCACATTAACCTTGATTGGGTTCATAGTAATCAGGATTATCAAGGATATACCTCTTTAAAGCTTCAAAATTTATACATGGATCCTTCTATGATCAGGGAGGTCTTGTCTTATGCTATATTGGAAAATTATATGGATTGTCCGAAATCTAACTTTGCGAATGTATACATCAATGGTACATTACGCGGCTTGTATTCTAGCGCTGAGAGCATCGACGATCGATTCAATACGAATCATTATTTTGACCAAGCCGGTTCCTTTTTTAAATGTAATCCAATAGGTGGGGCGGGACCAGGAGGAGGGACATCCCCTGATTTGAAATATATAAGCGCTGATACCACCGCATATGCCAATGGGTATGAATTGAAATCAACTTATGGGTGGACAAACCTCGTAGACTTGATTAATACCTTAAATAATAATTTTTCGGCGATTGAAGATAAATTGGATTTGGATCGTGCTATATGGATGCTCGCATTTAACAATGTGCTTGTGAATTTAGATTCGTATAGCGGTTCCTTTCGGCAGAATTATTATTTGTATCGGGACATCAATAATCGGTTTGTCCCAACGGTTTGGGACTTAAACATGAGCTTTAATGGGTTCCCAGGAGGAACTGGTTCAGGTGCTGGCGGTGCTACCTTGGATCCTATGTCCAACAGTAATTCTAATAATCATCCATTGATTAAAAAAATCCTAGCTGATCCAATGTATAAGCGCATGTATATGGCACATGTTAGAACCATGGTTCAAGAAATGTTTGCCTCTAATTGGTATATAACTCAAGCAAATACCTTGAGAAACACCATTGATTCGTATGTTCAAGCTGACCCATTTAAATTCTATACCTATACCCAGTACCAGAACAGTTTAACCACTGCGGTTACTGGCGGGGGTGGACCTGGTGGAGGTAGTTCAATCCCTGGAATTCAAACCTTAATGAATGGCCGAGTTTCCTACTTCAGTACGAATCAAAATTACATCTTGGTGGCACCAACAATTAACAGTTATGCTGCTTCAAATCCCACGCCTGCATTTAATGAGACCTTTTTTATCACATCCGCTGTCAACAATGAAACTGCGGTATATTTAGGGTATCGCACCTCACATGAACTTCGATTTACCCGCATTCCCATGTTCGATGATGGAAATCATGGAGATGGAGCCGCAGGAGATCATACCTACGGTGCTTCCGTTACTGCAAACGGTCCAATCTTCGAATATTACATCTATGCCGATAATTCGAATGCTGGATTATTTAGTCCACAGCGCGCTGAACATGAATTTCATTCCTTGGATTTAAATATTCCAGCACCCTCTGTGGGTCAAGTTCAAATTAATGAAGCCATGTCAGACAATCAATTGACCCATGATGATCCCTATGGCGAATCAAACGATTGGGTTGAATTACACAATACGACCTCCGAGGCACTAGACCTAAGTGGTTTATACGTGAGTGATGATGCTATTCTTCCGTTAAAATGGGTAATTCCATCAAACACCGTGATCTTACCAAATGAGTATTTAATTATTTGGACAGATAATGATACGCTTCAAACAACCGGTTTGCATACTAATTTTAAGTTGGGTGCCTCAGGTGATTATATTCGACTATCTGATGGAATAACAATTATTGATCAAGTAACGCTTCCTGCGTTATTAACCGATCAATCCTATGCGCGATGTCCAGAAACAGGCGTCATATTTGATTACGCCGCTCCAACCTTTGATGCCATGAATAATTGTTTTACGAACATAGAACCGATCGAATGGACTACATTAATTTACCCGAATCCAACCACGGATGTACTCAATTTGGACTTTTCAATACCTGCAAAGTATGACATCCTAGATATTAATGGTCGCTTAGTTTACGCAGGGGAAGAGGTACATGGAACAACACAGCTCAATACTACAAATTGGAATAATGGACTTTATCTTGCAATAATTCATTATGCGGGTGGAGAGACGGAGGCAATAAAGTTTATCAAACAGTAGCTACTCTTGTGCTAAATGATTCTGAATCGACTGAACCAATAAATGACGCTGATGAATTTCTCGTAAGTAGAATTGGTTTACTTTTCGTTTGATGAATTTTCGCTTACTGTAACCAAATGTGATGAAACTAAGGATTTTACGCAAGAATGATATGTTAGGCGTGTAATCAAGGTCGAGTCGACCCATATTAGCTAATTCCGTATTTATTCCAGGACTTAAATCCATCTGTAGGCCTTGAATCCGAATGCTTTCGATTAAGTTGTCATACCTTGCCAAGGTAGTTCGTTCGTATGAACGCGTTTTAATAAACCGAGTATATTGGAATTCGGCATCGGTGAACGCATGAAATAATTCTTCGATCGTCATAGGTGATTGTGGACCGCAAAATTAATAAAAGGAATAGAATAGGCTACTTTTTCCTTTCCAATTCTCTATTTTTGCGTCCTATGAAAACGAAATCAACCCGAAAAAATAAGGTGAACGTAGTTACACTTGGGTGTTCTAAAAATACCTTTGATTCGGAAATTATGATGGCTCAGCTTAAGGCAAACAGTTTTGACGTCGGCCACGAGCGAAACGAAGAATCGGAAATTGTAATCATTAACACCTGTGGTTTTATTGATAATGCAAAGCAAGAATCAATCGATACCATTCTGCAGTATGTAGATGCGAAACAACAGGGCTTGGTCGATAAAGTTTATGTGACCGGTTGCCTCTCAGAACGTTATCGAAGCGATTTGGAACAAGAAATCCCCGAAGTTGATGCGTATTTTGGAACGCGAGAGTTACCAAGGTTACTAAAAACACTGAAAGCAGATTATAAATATGAATTGGTTGGGGAACGTTTACTTACAACCCCAAACCATTATGCGTACTTCAAAATAGCAGAAGGCTGTGATCGACCATGTTCTTTTTGTGCTATTCCGTTAATGAGAGGAAATCATGTGTCTACTCCGATGGACCAATTGATTACAAATGGTACTCAATTAGCGAAACAAGGGGTAAAAGAGTTATTGTTAATAGCACAAGATTTGACCTATTACGGCTTAGATATTTACAAGAAAAGAAACCTCGCCGAATTGGTAGATAAATTATCAGATATTGAAGGAATTGAGTGGATTAGATTGCATTACGCTTTTCCTGCGGGGTTTCCAATGGATGTCTTGGATGTGATGCGCGAACGTTCTAATGTTTGTAATTACTTAGATATTCCCTTACAACATGGATCTACGTCGATGCTTAAAGCGATGCGTAGAGGAATAACACGCGAAAAAACGGAAGAATTAATCGATGCCATTCGTCAAAAGGTTCCTGGCATTGCGTTAAGAACCACACTGATTTCTGGATTTCCTGGTGAAACAGAAGAGGATTTCGAAGAAATGATGGGATTTGTTGAACGCAGTCGTTTTGATCGCTTGGGTATCTTTACCTATTCACACGAAGAAAACACACATGCTTATTCAATGACGGATGATGTACCAGATGCAATAAAACAACAGCGCGCAGATGCCGTAATGGAATTGCAATCAGGTATTAGTTATGAACTGAATCAAGCCAAGGTTGGAAATACCTATAAAACATTGTTTGATCGCGTAGAAGGGGATTACTTTATCGGTAGAACTGAATTTGATTCTCCGGAGGTAGATAATGAAGTGCGTGTGAAACGAACACCTTCTTTATATGTGCCACTTGGCGCATTTTCTCAAGTTAAAATCACTTCAGCAGATCATTATGATTTGTACGGTGAAATATTATGATTAATTTTAAATAAAAAAACATGAAAAATCTGTTATCACTTGCCCTAGTTTCAATGCTTTTTGTGTTGAATAATGCATGGGCTCAACCTGCATCACCACTTACGGTAATTGATGCTACAAGTCCAAATGCCTGTGACGGTTCAGCGTCCATCACTAATCCAAATATTGTGATTACCAATTCCATTGTTTGGTACTCTAACGGCGCGATTTTAGCTCAAGGGGTAACCAGTGTTTCTAACCTGTGTGCAGGTACTTACGGAGTTTATTATACCACGTTCATTGATTCTGTTTCTGCAACCTTTGTGATTTCAGGGAATCCATGTAATAGCTTACAAGCGATAGTAACTGGAACCGCTGCGAGTTCTCCAACTGCTTGGGATGGTTCAGCAAGTGTTACTGCGGTAGGCGGATCCGCACCTTACGCCTTTACCTGGAGTAACGGGGCTACCACCAGTACGATTAATGGGCTTGGTGTTGGTGCGTATTACGCTTGTGTTACCGACATGAATGGCTGTGTAAGTTGCGATAGTTTTATAGTTTCAGCAACCATAAATCCAGGAAATGACACCGTTTATGTAATTAACAACAACAACATCCCGAACGTTATCGATTCGCTTGGAATGCAACAAGTGCTTGATTGCAGTATTGATTACAATGCGATTGGTGCAGCCTTTATTTCCGGTTCCCAGTATGTTCCAAGCGGTAACCCGAATGCGCTAGATAGCATTTATTTAACATGGCAAGTATATGATACCTTGGTTCCTGCAAATTTAATGGCAAGCTATGTGGTGGGCTATTCTATATTCCCTCCCTTAGCTCAAGCATACACCGCGAGTTTAGAGATTCATTGTCCGCAAAAGAATACCAATTACAATACCTTATTAATTATTGATCAGTTTTATTCAGCTCAATTGGGAATTGAAGAGCCTGTTTTCACACCAAGTATTTGTGTTCAAGACGGGTGTGCTTCGATTAACTTATTTACGCCTCAACGTGGTGAATTGACCATTTATTCAATAAACGGTAGTTTGATGTCGGCACAGCAGGTTTCGAATGTTTCATCCACACAAATTCAAATGGCGAACTGGAACTCCGGAATTTATTTTATGCATTACAGCCTGGCCTCAGGAGCACGTGGCGTATTGCGTTTTGTAAAACCTTAATGATTTTTAAATAAAAGCGTCATTACATGGCTTACCGAATTGCTGTTGTTTATATGCAGTAGTTGAAGTAGGGTAGCATGTAAATCCACAAACAGGCATGTTGAGTATTCAGCATGCCTGTTTTGATTTAAGGACCATTATGTACTATAGAATCCAACGTTGGCTACACGGTATTAAAGCCATTTTATAGGAGTTAAAGGTGTTGATACTCATTTTATCCCCTGTCTATATACAGCGGGTGAACAATTCATTTTCCTTAAAAATACCCGGTTAAAGTAACTTAATGAGTTGAATCCACTATCTACAGCAATTGTGTGTATGTTGTTCTCTGAGGATAACAATAAATGACACGCAGCGTTGATCCGCAGATCGTTCATATAATTTGAAAAGGTAGAGCTTGTTGCTTTTTTAAAGAACTTACAAAAATTACTTTCTGACATATGGACCAATTCTGCCATTTGTTTAAGGGTTATGGATTCGGAGTAATGATTCTGTAGATAGGAGCAAACTTTGTTAATCCGAGATTCAAATTTTTTAGAATGTATGTTTTGATATGAATTCGATGCCAGTTGAGTATACGCTTTGTTTGAAAGCGCATAAAGAACTGAAAGTAAAGCTAAGATTCGGTCGAAATCTTTTTGAGTACATAAATTTTCAATTCGTTGAAAAAGATGATCCGTATCATTCCACCGAACACCTTTTGAAGATCGTTCAAGTAATTCTCTAATGGATTGACTTTCATTCAGTTCGAGGATTGGTTCGATAAAAGCTTTGGAGAATTGAATTACTATAGCTTCGGAATCACGACCATCCTCCGTTTCACCCCACCATGTATGAGGAATATTACTGCCTAGTAAAACCAAATCTCCCGACGAAAAATGTTCTTGTGAATTACCAACAACACGGTAGCCACTACCGCGAACTATATAGGTTAATTCATATTCTGGATGATAATGCCACTTGAATTCAAAGGAATTAACATTAATCCGAGTGAGGTGAAAACTAGAGAGACCTTGCTTAGATGGGATATCCTCGAATTCTGCTTTCATAGTATTTTATAAACTAAAAAATATCTTATTTAACAAAAATAATTCAATATAGTATCATAACAGGCTAATTTACGATTAACTTTTCATGGAGTTATTGGATATTTTTGGTTTTGAATCTGAAATGAATTAACTAATGACGATACCAACCGATATTAAACAAAAGCTGAATGAACCTTACTATTTAAACGAAGCTCAAATGGAGTTTTATCGTAAGAATCAATTTATCAAATTGAAGGAGGTATTGGATAATGAAACCATTGCGTATTTCAATGAGGTAATAACGAATCAAGTGGAACTGATGAATACAGAAAACACTAGCATAGAGGAACGTTCTACCTACGGAAAAGCATTTTTGCAATTATTTAATTTGTGGCGTGAGAATGAAGGGGTGAGAGCATTGGTTTTTAGTAAACGTCTCGCGCAAATTGCAGCAGATTTGATGGGTGTGGACGGTGTTCGTATTTACCATGATCAAGCATTATTTAAAGAGGGTGGAGGAGGAATTACGCCTTGGCATGCAGATCAATACTATTGGCCATTAGTAAGTGATAAAACGGTTACTGCATGGATTCCGTTGCAGGAAACGCTGCTCGATATGGGGCCCTTAGAATTTAGCGCTGGTAGTCATGCGATCGTAGAGGGTCGCGAATTAGAAATCGGTGATGAAAGCGAAGCAATCATTCAGAAAACGTTGCGCGTAACTGACTTCGAACATGTGATTGAGCCCTTCGATATTGGTGAGATTTCTTTCCATTCCGGATGGGTTTTCCACCGAGCAGGCCCCAACGTGACCAATAAAATGCGCAAGGTTATGACGGTAATTTATATGGATAAAGACATGCGTTTAAAGCAACCGGAAAATAATAATCAGGAAAATGATTGGAATACATGGTGTCCAGGTGCAGAGGTAGGTGAGGTGATTGATACGCCATTGAATCCCATTGTTTTTTCAAGGTAAGATATGGAAATCAATTACATTCGAACGTTTTGGGGTTCTGAACAGCAGTCAGCTAAAACTTTTCTAAAAGAATCAATCGAACAAGGATATCATGGCGTGGAAATAAATTTTCCAGATAATGCGGAATTCATCCAGGAATTCATGGCTGAACTAAAAGCAATACGGAGAGAATTTCCAACGTTCAAATTTATTGCACAGCAGGTATTGGATTGCAAGGTTGAATCCCCATCCGATTACACACAACGAATGTGCGAGCGACTAAACGTTTTGTTCGATTTATGTCCTGACGCGGTTAATTCACATACAGGAAAGGATTTTTTTGATTTTGAAGACAATGTGAATATTATTGATGCGGCGGAACAATTGGCTAAACAACGGGGTATTCCAATTTGGCATGAGATACACCGTGGAAGGTTTTCTTTTCATTTGAAGTCCTTAATTCCTTTTTTGAAAGCCTTTCCAAACTTGAAATTGGTTGCTGATTTATCCCATTTTTGTGTGGTGTCAGAGAGTGATTTGGATGATCAACAAGATTTGTTAATTCAAATCTATCCACACGTAGCGCACATTCATGCGAGGATAGGATTTGAACAAAGTCCTCAAGTGAACCATCCCTTTGCTCCAGAATGGAATGACAAATTGAATCGCTATGTACGTTGGTGGACTGAAATTCTCCAAGTTCATGCTAAACAAGGAATAACCCAACTCTCCGTGACACCAGAATTCGGCCCTTTTCCTTATATGCCACAAACCCCTTTTACTATGGAACCAACAGCCAATCAACAGGAAATCAATATCCAAATGAAAGATTTTCTAAAGAAAAAATGGAGGGAATATGAAATTGAATAATTCCCTTTTATCCTATTTGATTTGTATGCTGATTCCGCTCATGGGAACCAAGGCCCAGCAAAATAGTTCCTATGTAAATACCTTTATTGGTACGGATGGAACGGGGCATACCTTTCCCGGACCGTCCATGCCTTTTGGAATGGTACAACCGGGTCCAGATAATCGAGATTACGGTTGGAATCATACCAGCGGTTACCAATACCAAGATACCTTATTGATGGGCTTTTCTCAAACGCGACTTAGTGGCACTGGAATTAACGAAATGGGTGATGTTCTCTTGCTGCCAATTAATCCGAACAAAGCAAACGGAAAGAATGGTTACGATAAAGCAAGTGAGTCGGCAAAAGTTGGCTATTACACAGTAAAGAAAAATGATGGCGTCAAGGTAGAATTAACCTGTACGCAGCGCGTGGCCTTTCATCAATATACTTTTCCGGACAGGGAAGCACAGGTGTTGGTGGACCTGCAGCATGGACTGCGTTTTATCTTTGATACGAATAATGCCAATGGATTAGTGTTAGAGAGTGCTGTGAAGTTTGAAAACGATTATACCTTATCAGGTTACTGTTCTACTAATAATTGGGTCAAACGCACCTACTTCTTTACCCTAACATTTGACCAGCCTTGCAACCATGTAAAAGAGTTACCACGGAAAGAAAATGAGAAAGCGCCTAAATTCCTGGTGAACTTTAAATTGAACGATTCAAGGATCCTCAAAGTAAAAATTGCCATCTCCTCAGTTGACAGCGAAGGTGCAAGGCGAAACATGGAAAAAGAAATAAATCATTGGGATTTTCATCGGATTTGTAGGGAAAATCAAATGGAATGGGATCGTTACTTGGACCGTGTTCGTATAACGGCATCCAATAACCAAAAAACTTTATTCTATACTTCGCTATATCACTTGTTTTTACAACCCGCTAACATCGCAGATGTGGATGGCCGTTACAGAAGTTCCGTAGACCAAATTGCTGTCGCTTCGAGTGGAAGCTATTATTCTACACTTTCCAATTGGGATATTTATAGAGCTGCATTTCCCTTGTTGCAACTTCTTGCACCTGAAAAGATTGATGGCATTGTTCAATCGATGTTGTTGCATCACCAAGCTAGCGGATTTTTACCCATTTGGTCCGCTTGGGGACAGGATAATTACTGCATGATTGGAAATCACGCTATACCGATGATTTTATCTGCCTATCAAAATGGATTTACAGGTTTTGATGCTGAAATGGCCTTGAATGCGCTTTGGGAAACGAGTACTAAAAGTCACATTAACTCGAATTGGGAAATGTATAATAAATACGGCTATTATCCCTTTGATCTTTTGGATAATGAGTCTGTATCCAGAACGCTTGAAAGTGGATACGACGATTGGTGTGTGGCGGAAATGGAGCGGCGCTATAAATTGATGTCCATGTTGGGTGTGCGAAACTTGG
>Ga0208311_1000377_pt1 | contig 13021 bp, 9 predicted proteins | sample Colrivmet1562A02_FD_187683 | JGI IMG/M metagenome (GOLD analysis project Ga0208311, IMG submission 187683) | Estuarine microbial communities from the Columbia River estuary - metaG 1562A-02 (SPAdes) (version 2) | ecosystem: Environmental > Aquatic > Marine > Intertidal zone > Estuary | place... | reverse complement strand
GGCCGCGCCCTTGACCAAGTCTCAGCTGAATACTCTGAGCTCGACCGCCGCATCGGCGGCGCCTTCCAGGGCTGATAACTATGACTTCTAATCAGAAAAATATAGCATTAGATCCGCAAGAAGTACTAAAGCGCGCTCAGCGTACGCTCGTAGAATCAACAGACGTTCAAGCAGGTAAGTCTAAGTTTGCAGCCAAAATAGATTCAGCTGAATCGCGCCGCACAACAGATGAAGCCTACTTCATGAAGTCTGTGTCTGGCAGGGTGTCACCAGCTGCTGGAGTTCGCGCTAGCGGCGACCTAAGTACACTAGCTGAGCGTTTCGCAGACGCGACTTCCGGTTCTCTTAGATTGCTAGCTGAAGCTGCTTCACAAGGAGTTGGTTTAATGCTCAACTACGACGCAGCTACTAAAGAATCTTTCGGGGCAGCTGCAGCAACAAGTACGCCCAATAACATTATGAGGGCTGCAGGCTCTACAGCAGTTTCGGGTATTTTAACAACCTCCAAAGTTGGTATGTTCGCTATTGATATGGGTAACGAAGTTGCTCAGTTTGCCTTTAGCGCCTCTAACTACACAGCAGACGTTCTAGCCGCTGCAGGCACTAGCGCTGTGAGAGGCGTTTATGGCGCAGCAGAGTTTGTAGCAGACACAGCAACAGCCACAGGAGTAGCGGCGATCAGAGGCTTGTACGGTAGTGTGGAGATGTTAGCTGATGGTAGCGTTGCCTTCCTTGGCGCGTCTGCTCGTGGTTTGGCCGGCGCGTCAGAAGCTGCTATTGATGGTTTTGCAGCCGTCAGCGGTGCGTTTATACGTACGGCGTCTTCTGCCCCTACTGCTTTTCTTAACATCTCGACAGACGTGGCTGGTTCAGTAGCACGCGGAACGTTCGGGTTCTTAGGAGATCTAGTAAACGCTGGTGGCGACATAGTCAGCGCTCCGTTTCAGGGTGCAGGCGCGCTGCTGGATGTAGCTGGCGCCGACGGCGTTGCAGGTCAGGTACGCGGAGTTGGTGACGGTTTGAACAGAGTAACCGACGGTGTAGATAAGCTCGCCACAGGACTAGTCGATGGTGTGACTGACGCCGCCTCTAAAGGCACGGAGTTTTTACACAGCGCAAACGTCTGGACAGTAAACCACGCAACTGACGCTGCTCACTGGGGCGTAGATAGACTCACAGACGCTGGTACCTGGGCTGTAGACAACACCACCGATGGCATCTACGCACTACAAGATAGGGCTACAGACTTAGGTTCCTCAGCAATAGACTGGACAACTGACTCTGTATTTGCGGTAGTAGACAACACAACAGACGCTGGTTCATGGGTTGTTGATAAAACAACTGACACAGCGTACGCAGCGTTTGACGCAGCCACAGACCTTCCAGGTGACGTGGCTTCATGGCAAGACGACAAGATTGAAGCAGCACAAGATAAGTTAGGAGATATTAAATGAGCACCAAGGTTATAATGCCATCCGATAGAGTGAGGATGAGTCCTAGCACTTACCGAGAGTACTCTCTGTCATATCGTGAGCTTGCTAATCTGATGCGTAAAACATCAGAGGACACAGCAAAGATAGTGCCGATACCTTCTAACATGTGGGACGGTGAAGCGCCTCAACGTTTCACCGCGATGATGACACAAGTCACTGGTGCTGCCTCTACAGTCGCTGATGCTGCGATGATCATCTCTACCTATTACGCAAACTTAGCTGAGTCGGCAAGTAACGCCAACATGCAGCTAAAGGCACTAGAGGCACGTTTCAGAGCTTGTGAATCTCAAATCAAAGATGCTCAGAAGCACTCAGGTGGTTTTAGCATATCTGGTGCTATTGACTGGGTTGATGACAAGATGTCTAAAAGTCCAGATGAGCTACGTAGCTCACAGCGTCAGATAGCAGCAGTGATGAGTGACGTCCATGAAGAGTGGCAGAGACTAGATGCCGCTATGTCTTCTGATATTCGCAACAGGTTCATCCCAGTTTTACAAGCAGCTCTCGATATGCTTCCGTTCAAGTTCCGCACAGAGAACATGCCGGCCACAAGCACACCGCCGAAACCATCGGTCATACCTGGGTCTATCAGGGCTGCTGAAGCTGCTGAAGCAATCCGTAACGAGAAATCTAAAGATGCGTAGGATAGACAAGATAAACGGTTGTGGTCAGCAGGCATAGCCGTCGAACGCGCTCGCAACTTGTATCCTAGAGACGAAGAAAAGCAGAACGAGTTTGTGGAAAACTACATAAAAAAAGTAGAGCTCTTAGCCGCAAGTAGAGGTGTCTCTACTGTCCAGATAACATCTTCCACATTAACTACGAACATGATGCCTCCACCTGTCGAGAATCCTGACGAGCTATACGTTCCAGATATAGTGTGGCCGGAGAACGCAGATCCAGAGTCAATAGGTCACCCGGCAGTAAACTGAGACATGTATAACGGCTCCTGGCGTGTCCAGTCTGGAGACTCTCTCTGAATGATAGCTACTACTACTCTACGTATGGCATTTTTTATAGAACCTACCCCATTGCAAGTAAAGACCTATGTGAAAGACATCAAGTCGTACTACGATCTACGCGGTCACGCCAACCTGGTCGGGGCCAACCCAGAGTCTTTAAGTTCTGGAAAGTTTTTAGGACTATCTGTACCGTCTTTCCTCCAGACAAAATAGTACGCTGCACCGCAGCCCTCTTGTCTCTGTAAAACAGAGTTTAAGCCGCTACCATCCATCTCGTGCCTTCACTGTCTGGCGCTCTCTAGCGCAGTTATGTGGTGACAGACCCAGGAATTTAAAGAAAGGTGAGCCTTGTGCTAAGCACCGAACGAGGACGTCTGCACAACACTGACACCTGACTCACGTACGTAGAGGCCTCTACCTACACCGAACGTCACACCTGGTCTCACTTTAAGACGCATGCTAACTAGCTGTCCTTCCATCTCCAGATCGGGTTGTAATAAGACTGCCCGGCGCGGACGCTTGACATCCGCTAACCACCCCGAGTAAGCTCTGGATAGGTAATGAGACTCTGTAGCGCACACCACCCTCACGCCGGGTTGGCTCATAACGTCTTGTATCAGAGCGGCCAAAGTGCCTTCAGCAAAGTCTTCAGCGTCATCTATAACCAGCAGAGCTGAGCATTTCAAATCCACACCCGTTGATGCCGCTTTACAGGCTTCGATAACCTCACCTGCATTGTTTTTGTCTCCAGAAAGCCAACGTGGGTCATCTAACGTCCCTGACGCAGATAGCGCAAAAACGTAACTATCAGGTCTTGATGCTGCCTGGCTGGCTATGGATAAAAGTAAGTTTGTTTTTCCAGAGCGTGGCGGACCGGTGACAAACATGTGCCCCATATCTAGATCGACTAAAGCTTCAGCTCCCGTCAGGTCCTCAGCTCCTATAACAACGTCACCATCGGTGTGTAATCCACGAGAGCTTATAGTCTCAGGAAGCATGTAGAGCTTCGCGTTGTGTTCGCGCTGTACCGAACCGATCTTCTCTAAAGCCTCAGCTTGACCTCTCGCGCTTCGGTCCTGCCCCACTACTGCTATCTGGCAAGCCAGGCCTCTAGATAGCCAGGCTCTACCGTCGGGCGCGTCGCTGTGGTGCTTAACACCGAGAGCTACCATCTCATCGGCGTCTGATATTCTCAACACAACTCTCTTGCCTATAGTAGAGAACAAAGCAGATGGTACAGACGCGCGTCTGTCTGCTGTCAAAGCAACATGAACTCCTGCTTGGCGGCCTTGCGTGACTATAGTGTGTAGTCTCGTTATCCAGTCAGCACCGTCTAGCTTCTCGTAGGCACTATGAAAAGACGCGTAGTCGTCCAGCAATAAAACACAGCGCTGGGCCTCAACTCCACTCTCAATCAGTTCAGAGAATGATGACATTTGATGTCTTGCAAGTAGGTTCTTGTTTCTCTTGATGTGTTCCTCTAGCGCTATTATCACCGCTGTGACACGCTCTGGCTCGTCGGCGTGTGCTACTTCTACAGTGTTTCCTAAAACATGCAGTGCCTCTAGAGCCCTGTTGTTGAAATCCAGCGCGTAAAGAGCTGCTTGCGCCGGAGAGCACGCAGCTGCGAGAGAGGCCGCTATGGTTCTCAGAGCGGTTGTTCTACCAGAACCACCAGATCCGAGTATTAAGACTCCGCCGTCGTCCTCCCAAGACACAGTAGCAGGATACTGTTCTTGAAGCTCCGGGTCGTCTGCTAGCCCTATCACCAACTCCCCGCCTTGTCTGGTGTCAAAGTCACGAGTGTTTAGTGCGTCTAGCGACACAAGGTCAGGCAGCGGCTCTAGCCATGGTTTACGAGGTTCTGGCATACCGTCTGCCGCTTTTTTCAGTGTCTCTACAGCCACCGGCAGTTCAGCTGGTCCGTCTGGGCCTTTGCTGTTCTGCCGCCCGGTTGCAAAAAATGGGTGTATAAACGCACGTTCTGCTGCTTTACCAGATCCTAGAGGTGCGTTTGCCCACGCTGTCTGAACGCACGCTAGTTCTCGCGGCCCTGTTCTAACATAAGCTCGACCTCTCAGAGGGGCTGGTATAGAGGCCGCTTCCGATGTACCTATAACGCTGCTTGAGTCTGCAGAATCCAGAACTCTTAAAGCTATTCTTAAAGGGGTGTTTGCTACGATGTTATCAGAGACCGATCCAGCTGGTCTCTGGGTGGCTAACACTAAGTGAATACCGAGAGATCTTCCGCGTTGTGCAACATCTACCATACCTGAAACGAAGTCTGGAATCTCTTTAACCAAGGTAGCAAACTCGTCTACTACTATCATCAGACGCGGAGGACATATCTCTGGTGCCACTTTCGCAAGTTCTATAATGTCACGAGCTCTACCGGCTAGTATGTGCTCTCTTCTTTTAAGCTCCGCTCTCAGTGAAACCAGAGCTCTAAGAGCCATAGTCTCGTCAAGGTCTGTAACCATGCCAACGCTGTGCGGTAGCTCGAGACATGGTCCAAAAGCGGCACCTCCTTTGTAGTCTACATAAAGAAAGTTAAGCATGTTAGGAGGATAAGAGGCGGCTAACGATAGAACCATAGACTGCAGAAGCTCTGATTTACCAGCTCCTGAAGTTCCAGCTATGAGAGCATGTGGGCCATTCTCTACTATATCTAAAAGCCAGGGCCCGTCTGCGTCCATGCCTATTGGTGCTCGTAGTGTTCCAGGCACGGCATTTGACCATCTAGCAAGGACTTCACTGGGTTCAAACATCGCAGTTCCTACTATGCCAGACAGCGGTACAGACCTTGGTATAGACGCTGCAGCCGACGACGCTGCAGCGTCACGGAACGGAGATAGTTTCAAAAGTAACTGATGACCTAACGCAGGATCTAGGTGGTCTGGGCTTATCTCAGTAGTTTCCTCACTTGTTTCGTAGCGGTAAAAACCCGGAGATACACCTGCTCCTCCTAGCACGCTGTCGCATTGGTGTGGAAGTGTTGTGAGCTGTTTTGCTACGTACAGAACCGACACTCCACGTTCTTTCACTCTGTCTAGCAATCTAGACACCGTTGGGAGATCTATGCCAGCCTCTTCGGTTATCACCATTAGTATGTGTGGCGTGTTTCTATTCTCGCCAAATCGACTCTCACCTCTCGCTTCGCAGAGACCTGCCACGATCTCACAAAGGGCTCGCGCCTGAAGAGGGTTGTCAGCAAAGTGCGGACCCTCGATGGGTGACGAAGTTGAGTTTGTGTGCGGAGCCCATTTAAGGAAACTAAAGTCAGCACCCTCCTTGCCGACTGCGGCACACAAGATGAGTTCCTGCGGTGAGTGAAGCGCTAGAGTCTGAACCAGCCAAGCTGTAGACACAGGGCCCGTAAATACCGATCCTCCCCACAGACCTAGAATTGGTTTAGACACCCAGTCTAGCGCGATAGGTGCGCTAGGGAACGACTTGTATCTCTCAACCATATCAGTAGCGCTGTCTATTAGAGACTGGTTTATCTCTTCTACGCTGAATCTCTTCTCAAACTCGATCTGTCCAGAAGCCTCAACTTCGCCCAAGCCTACACGTAGAGACATAAAGGACTTATCTGTGGGAGTTCTCCTCCAAAGGTCTGAGGAGCGTACTTCTATCCATTGACGTGTTTGGTCCCCGCTCGGTGTTATGTCATAGCGAGCTATCCTCTCTCTGTCTAGCTCCTCAGCTGCTAGACGGTTGATGCGTTCTAGCTCCTCAGACCACCTGCGGCACTGATCTTCGTAGCGCTTCTTGGCCTCTTTTTTAGAGAACATCGTACCACCTATGCTCATAACTGGCATCATGGCAACAAAGACGAGCGTCACTATCTGTCTTGTCATTAGATATAAAACCAAGCCCATAACAAGCGGCCCTAGTATAGTAAACCAGTTAGTACCCTGTGAGGTAGGAACCGATGGAGGCTGTTCGACTCGAGCAATGGTTCTTCTCTCGAGAAGCTGTTCAAAGTGAGGAGACCTGTTAAACAGCACCTGTCCAGCTTTATCTGCCCCTCCAGCCACCACTGCTGCTTTTGTTCTGAAAGTTAAAACCGTCTGCCCTAAAGTCAGCCTAGCTCCGGGTGTTATCAGAGTCTCTGTTTTACCAAGCTCTCTACCGTCTAGATACCCTGTGTCGTTTGCTGTGATTGACGCAGTTCCGTCGCTGTTTACTTTAATAGTGGCGTGACGTAACGTGAGAGTGCTGTCATTTAGGTATACCTTGTTTGACGGCGCTTTACCGAGATCGTAAGTACCGGGCTCTAGGGACCAAGAAGCACCTGCTAGAGGACCGTCTACTACCTCTATAATGGCCCTGATTGTCTGGGTCTCCCCGATAGAGCTAGCTCTCTGGCGACTACCGGGTGGCACAAGCTCAACAGTATCACCGTGTAAGAGTCCTATTTTATCAACTCTCCAAGAAGGGTTTAAAAGCCCGCCCAGCCGTTCGCAAAAAACGTCGGCCTGTGCTGCTATCTCAAACTCCCTCTGCAGGGCTACTATAATGTCAGCTACGGTTGCTTCATGCTCGGTCTCTAAGCGTACGTCGCGCACAACTTCTTTCGCGCCGATTCTGACCATCAGTTCCATGTATTAAGATTCGGCCCTGTGGCTCGTATCTATCGCTAGGAGACCTGTACTAGAACTGTACCCGTGAGCCTTGTTCTACCCCTGATAGTGACTTTTACAGAGACAGGACATGCGCCTTCTTTAAGGAGCCTCAGATTCCCAGACGAATATTTACAGATTTTCTTGTACTTTGAAGCCACAAACACGACTACTTTAGCGCTTCGTGGGTAAGTCATCTCCAGCTGCTCAGTTAGCTGCCTGAGGTTTAGAGAACCTCCAACTACACCCGGCAGTACGCTGCCGTTTTTATGCACGCTCATATAGACCGGATTATTTGGGTCTTCTATCGAGGCATACACGAAAGACCCTGTAGATACAACCTTTCCGCGTAGGCGTACCTTAACGTCAACTTTACAGAAGCCGTCTTCTTTAAAACGAACGTATTTACCGCTAACGCGGCACACTTTAGCGCTTTGACGCGCCACAGTAACCGATACTTTAGATCCAGCATGAACGACCACGCCTGAGTCCAGTATTACAACGTTAATGTGTAGTGGCCCAGCAGCAGTCAACACAGTATCGGGCTCCTCGACAACCGGGGGTTGTGTCGTGGTAGTCGGCAAAGTTACTGGAGGTGCCAAAGGAACAGTTGTGGGCGGTGTCGTAACCGGTACTGTCACAGGCGGCGTGACGGGTGGTGACGCTGGTGTGGTGGTAGGCGGTGTTGTAGTCTCGTCTTGAGGGTTGCCTGGATCTACAGATGGCGGATTCTCACCCGTCGGGACGTTAGTTACCTGAATGGTGGCTAGCTCTGATCTCAAGAACTTCTGGTCACCGTACTTAGACAGGTAATCTGACTTGTTTAGAAAGTCTGATCTGTACCGCATCTTTAACACGTAGCCATCATCGACATTAAAAGCCTGACCTCTAATGTACGGGGATCTATGTACCACTGTATCACCAGACATATACAAAATCTCTAGTGGTCTAGTACTACCATCTCTTCTAGTACAAGTCACAACGCCGTTCTCACGCTCGCAAGTAACATCTGGTGCATTGAAAACATCCGACTCCACCGCAGGTATTTCCAAGAGTACGGTCTTTCCTGTACCGTTAAAGGTTGTGCCGTTTCTCTCTCCGTACCCTACTACGGTTATCGACATCTTGTCGTAGTCTATACCCTCTAACGATGTGTCTTTAACTTCTAGTTCAGCACTCCATACACCGTTAATTTCTGACGCATCAACCATTGCTGTACCTATATAGACTTTGAAATACTTCAATGTGCTCTGACTCTGGTCTGTTGCCCTCTCCCACTCTACAGTTGCCCGGTATCTGCCGTCGGTTTTTCTCTCTAATTTCCCATACCTTATACCAGTAGCTTCAGCCACGGGAGTAATAGCTATAGAGTGTGAGACTGTTCTTGACCATGGAGAGTTGAAACTACTGTTAGAGTCGTCAAGGTCCGCTATGACAGATACCTCAAACGTCGCACCATCGTCTGCGGTGGCTAGTGGATGAGAGCACGTCACTGTACTCTGCCCGACAGAGCAGTTAAACCCTGCTATGGGATTGGTACTCGCACCGATAGTACCGTCACTGTTTACCCTAATCGATTTGTAGCTATAAGACAACTCTTGAGTACTATCGTTGTAATATCGAACACTGTATTTAACCAGGTAACTAAAAGCCCCAGCAGACTTGTTGAAAACCAACTCCATAGTTGAGCCTGAGTTTTCAAATTTCTGAATCTCTGGTTTTGTGAGAGTCACGGCCCCTGCTCCAGACACACTGAAGCTCGAGCTCGTAGCCCCTGAAACCCCGAGCACGTTAATGTATCCGGCAGTATAAGAACCGCTAGTGCTCGTCACCTCGACGTTACTGCACGTGTAAAATACAGAGTTAGTAGACTCTTGAGCGTTGAAACATCCGTCTACCAGCCTGCCCTCCGCGTCGTACAAACTTAGACCTAGAGTCGGATCTGGTTGTTTAGCAACCTCGATAGACACGCCGTTGTTGCTGTATACAGCACCTCTCACCGTAGGAATAGGCAAGTCTGTGCTAGGTCCTGTCAGAAGCGCAATCCCCGTATAGTCGTTTTTTGACACGCTCACTGCGTACTGCACGCCTGGCTCATAGTTTGGTATGACGTACTCTTTATTTATCTCCATTACGCCAATATTTTTTGAGTCAATCTTGATGCTGCCATCTACGTAAGTAGGAGCCCAGCTCTGATTAAAAACGAGCTTCCCCTCCGTAGTTATGCTTGCTTGTACGTCAAAAGTTGCTCTCTTGGCAAGCTCTACTACGCGCTGCGCATCAAGGCTACCTGCCCCTACTAGCCAGCGCTGGTGCGGAGCTCCGCTACCAGTACCGAGATCTAGACTCGTCGCTCCGGCTTGCAGCAAAGCCTGAATCTTCCAAGCTATCTGATTCCGAGGCCCTTCCCTCAGTGATGGATTAGCCTGCAACGCTAGAGCGACAACTCCAGATACGTGTGGTGTTGCAGCGCTAGTGCCGCCAAACACACTGTACTGCCATGTACTAACGGTAGGTACATCCGTTGGTGCCGCAATGTCTACCTGGGGCCCCCAAGAAGAGTAGCTCGCTCTAACGCCGTTCTCTTTCAAGGCACCAACTGAGATAACCTGAGATAGGCGAGCTGGCCAATCTACATTGGTTTTATTTGTGGTGCAAGAGTAGTTGGTTGTAGTGTTTTCGTTTGATACGCACTTTTTGTTACCTGACGCAGCAAGCACTACTACACCTTGGGAGACTGCCCACTTAGTAGCTGCTGCTACTGCCGGATCCCACCCACCACCAAGCGACAGGTTGATAACGTCTGCCTGCTGCTCGACAGCCCAGAGTATAGCTTTAGTCACAGATGAGCTAGGGCAAGTGTTAGTACATGCTACAGCATCAATAATTCTAGAACCTGGAGCAACGCCAGTAACACCGCCGTTACCAGACATTGCAGAAACAATACCGGCGACGTTCGTACCATGACGCTTGTCACTGTCCTTGTTTACAAAGTCTGCTCTGGCTACCACGCGTCCAGCTAGATCCGACGAGTCTTCAGCTACGCCGCTATCTACAACAGCAACCTTAACACCAGTACCGTCTACTCCCTGGGCCCACGCTCCTGCTGTGTTTATGGAGCTATGAGACCACTGGTATAGATCTCCAGCTCCGGTCTCTAATAGCTGGTACTCTGTAGTCACAGAAGCAACTACACCGTCACGCTCCTGGAGATCATCTATGCGCTCCTCGGCTACTCTCTCGCTAGATACCGTCTCGGTCCTCACGACAGGAGCGGCTCCTGATGCGTCAAACACTGTGATCTCAACTGGCTCTACCGCGACCTGGGCTGAGACCTGACCGGGTGTCGCCACAGCAACCACGGACGCCATAAGTCCATAAACAGCGGTTTTTAGTGCAATCTTACGGGTAACACGCTCTACAAATTGGATTCTCACGCTATCAGCGTGCTTGTCGCCACACCCAAAGCACGCCGCAGATATTTTTTTTCCTGGATACTTGCGCCGCCCGCCCTGGCGCCTACAATGTTAGTTACTTATGCTAAGCATGTTTTAGGCTCAGGAAACTGAGTCTGAAATATGCACCGGACCAGCGGAAGCTGAATCCGGTCTCTCATAAGAGAGATAAGCTCCCCGGTGGGGAGGGTCATTGGCAAACCGGATAAATGTGTTCTTTCTTGAGCACATTGACCCGGTGGTCAGTGTGCGCAAGCAAGAACATCATTTTGATGAAAATGCCTTTGCTGCATAATAGACTGTATGAACAATATAGTCGGACTGTGGTTTCAAGTGCTGTTTTCTCTGCCCCCTAGAGAAAATTTGTACTACCACAGTTTTATACACTGATAAATTACACTAATAAAGCTCACTGATAAGCATCTGTTTGTTAAAGACAGATACACGCTTTTAAAGTCACCAGTATCGAGCTTGGTCGGGTTTAACCCATCTCACTCCTCCACGAGGGTCTCTAACGTCCCCTTCTGTTCGTGGTATCATGTGTAGATGTACGTGAGGCACTGTCTGACCTGCTGTAGAGCCGTCGTTTAAGCCGATGTTCCATTCCTGATCCGGGTTTCCTGAAGCTATAGCATGACACACTGCGTTTATCTCTAACCACTCAGCTAGTGATAGCTCCCAAACTCTAGACACACACCTTTTAGGAACTATCAACATGTGACCATCTGAGCACGGATACCCGTCTAGGAACGCGACACAGTTGTCGGTCTCTGCCTCAAACGCGCGCTGTGGCAGGACTTTCGTGCAGAAAACACACTCAGTTACGCTTGGCACGAGTACTGCTCTTTTTTGAGATAGTCTTCTTTTTAGGCAGCGATCCACGGGTGGTTTCGGGATAGCATGGTTCCTGTTTGTAAGCTAGTGGGGCGTGGCTCACTCTCTTGCAGTGACACATCCCCATACCGTCACGTTCTGGGCACTCATCTTCAATCATCTGAGACATAGTGCGCATCTCTCGCTCCCAGGCACACCTGTGCAGAGAAACACCGATCTGGGCAGCATTCACAGATGTTTAAGCTCTCAAAAGTTTTGTTATGTGCCTCGCTCTCTCTTGCCGCCCTAGGCTGCGCTTCTGGAGATCCAGCAGTATCTGTCTCTGATACTTCATGCAAACCTCAAGCTGGTGTCAAATCTTTCGCCACACTACCGACAGACTGTCTAAAAGAGGGTATTGACTACAGGATGTCTGTAGATACTGACCGTGGAATCCTTAGTTTTGATCTGTTCGAGCAGTCTGCCCCTCTGGCGACTGGTAGTATGGTTTTTCTCTCACGCTCCGGATTTTACGATAGCACTAAGTGCCACCGAGCCATCCGTGATTTTGTGCTACAGTGCGGAGACCCTACAGGTTCTGGAGCTGGCGGCCCTGGGTACATGTTTCAGGATGAACTAAACGGTCAAGAGTCGTACCCTGCCGGTACTCTCGCCATGGCTAACAGTGGTCCTAACACCAACGGCTCCCAGTTTTTCATAGTCTCAGGAGACGGAGCAGAAAATCTTCCTCCTAGCTACACAGTTTTTGGTAAGCTGCTCCCCGGTCAAGAGGAACTGTTGGCATCCATAAACAAACTAGGTAACCCAGACCCGTCAGCTAACGGAGTCCCACCTATAGAGTACGTCACTATCAAGAGCATCTCAGTCACTGGTGATTAAGTAAATCTTACGTTTTGTATAATGCGGGACTTGCGTCCCGGTCTAGTTCCACACTACGGTTCGTCCCATAAGCTTTGCTTGTTCAGCAAGGGCTCTGATCTGGGAGCATTTTTCGCGTATGTAGCCAGCGTCTCGACCTACGTCTATCAACTTAGCACCTCTCTGGCCTACTTGCTCATAAGCAGGTAGCTCAGGGTCTGGTGCTATGGCTTCTGCTATCAAGCAGCGCCCTATCAAGTCATCAGGTTCCGCTTCGCCACTGCAGTAGTCCTCCCGAGGATACCCGAGAGCCTCAACTACGTCCGCGGCGTTACTGTTGCACATAGACACGCTACAGTCGTCAGGTATGTCGTAACACGGTGAGATAGACCAACTCATAGAGTCAGCTCCCAGTTCGTGCCACCCCTTAACGGCTTCCTTGTAGTCTGGAAACATGTGACCTTGCTCATTTTCGTGGTCATAGACCTCAAATCCTTTGAGGTCTCCGTCACGTATAGCGACGTGAAAGCTAACGCTCATCGCGTGCTCCTTTCGACTCTACAAACTATTGGCGCTCTTTGAATACTTGAAATTAGGTCCCATAAACCGTCAAGGCAGGCTTTGTGACCATAACGCGTAGCATGTGACAGCTAAGAACCCGAGAGCAAACAGCGACGCACACAAAGCTATAAAAAGCCTTCTTCTGGCTCTCCGCTCGGATTTTAGGGCTCGATCTACCCGTTGTACGGTTATCGGCTGGGTCACTTTCATAGTTTCGCCTCGTTTCGATGTGT
>Ga0208311_1000369_pt1 | contig 13156 bp, 12 predicted proteins | sample Colrivmet1562A02_FD_187683 | JGI IMG/M metagenome (GOLD analysis project Ga0208311, IMG submission 187683) | Estuarine microbial communities from the Columbia River estuary - metaG 1562A-02 (SPAdes) (version 2) | ecosystem: Environmental > Aquatic > Marine > Intertidal zone > Estuary | place... | reverse complement strand
AATGAATTCAACATATGTGCAATGGTGAGTTCGGCCACCGCTTGGGTTGGTGCATCTGGAGTATTGAACACATCAATACCTAATCGACTAGCTGCTAGTAAATCAACGCTGTCGAGTCCCGTTCCACATCGAGCGATTACTCGCAACGATTTTGCGTTTGATAGGACGCGATCGGTGAGTGGTTCAAGGCCAGCCAGTATCGCGATTACGTCAGTGGCAACAAGTTCTGCAACTTCATCTTCGCTGAGTCGTCGACCATGTGGGTTCATTTCAAGTGAAATTCCAGCGTCATGAAGAGACTTTGCCTGGGCAAAATTGCCCAAACTGAACGAAGAAGTAGTGATCAATACTTTTGACACGATGGTCAACCTATCTGATAATCAGTTGTTCAGAATTGTAATGCTTTAGTCAAGAATCGCACGGGGTTCGGAACCGTACGTGCGTACTGGTCGGTGAACTGTTTACGCGCTTCAATGGTCGCATGTGAATTCCACCAACCATCAACATCATTCCAAATTAGGTTGATAAATGATGCTGCAGATTCTGGAGTTCGGTGGAAGACCCCTGCAGCTTCCAGTTCATCAAAAACTGCCTCAGCGCTTTTCCTGACCTTCATGTACGAGTCGCTCCAGGTGATGATTGTCGGCGCGTTTAGTGCAATTGCTTCAGGGATCGATGTTCCGTTGTGGGCAATAAGCAACAAGCGACTTTCGTTTAGGCGTGTTTCGAAGTTGGTATCTCCAAGGTCTTGCTTGATATCTGGAGCATGCAGCTTCCACCAATCAATTTGCGATGACGCAGCATCTTGGTGCGCATGGTGTATTCGGAGAAGCGCGTTATGGCGTATCTCGGGTTGGAGGCCGTTTATGGTCGACTTCAGATGGTCAAGGTACGTTGAACTTTCGGACATGTCCGAAAAGATTGAACGTGGGTACTTCCACAGTTGGTCGGTGATAACCAGCAACGAGTCTTTGGACCGGGACGAATGTAACCTGCGACCAATGAGAGGTAGTGCAAAACCTCTATACGTCGGTTCCTCTGTTTTCCAACCCCAAGTGATGTAACGATCAGCAACGAGAGCTTCGTGATTCTCGGAAAATGATGGAAACTCAGAGATTCCGTAGTTGCCGCCATGTTGTGCGACCACGAGTCGACTGCCACTTTCCACTGCTAGTGCTGTCCAAAAATTAAACACGTCGTCATAGAGATGTCGATTCGCGGTGAATATCGCCTTTGGGTATCGTTTCGACTTCCATGGCTTTGAGGTTTCGAACAAAGGTTCATATCCTTCGACATAGACGCAAGGCATATACATCGGCAGTAGTGCGAGTGTTACTTCGGCCCCACTTGCCATTGACCCTGTTGTTTTGCGGAGAAGCTCTCGAATTTGTGTGTTGATTTCCACAGTCAAGACGCGAGAGATATTCATTTTCTGCGGGAGTCGTCCTAATCGAAGCTGAAGTAAAACTTCGTTGAGTCGAGGTAGATATGTCGCCGAGACATATGTTCGGCCTTTGTTCTGTTTCGCATTTGGACGCGACTGCTCGTTGTTGGAGTGTTTTTCAATATTGGAAGGACTCGTTAATGCTTTCATTTGCCCTAGAACTTCAGCATGAAGCCTCTCCACAAACATTGGATTTTTTGCAAGTTCTGCAAATTCAATCAATGTGTTCGCTGGTGAAAAATTCTGAGTCGCAATTGAAATTTCCCTATGGTTCTCTATTTCGTATATGCGAAACATGACCATATGCACAAAACGCTGAAGCCAGGAACCCATAAAAATGTTCCAATACCTTGTGCTGTAATGGACCGAATGAATCTCATTGAGGTTTGCTGCGACTTGTTCCAAAACTTGTTGAAAAACAACGTTCGTTTGATTAAACCACTCAGACTTAGAATCAATCAACGACGTAGTTCCTTTAGTTCAATCGCTTGAAGCCGGAACTGCAGGTAGGCCCATCAAGCAAAGACTTCACGTCACGTCCATCTTCACATTCTTTAATCAGGGCAAAGACTGGCTCGAGTTCAGCGAAGAAACGGTCGACTATTTCCTTTGTATGAACTGTTGCTACATAAACGCTTGTTCCAGCAAGGTATGACTTTTTCAGCATCTCTTGTGTAACGAGAGTCTTGTACTCAAGTGCAAATTTAGAGTCAACCGAAAATGACGTGAGAGCAGGCAATCCGCTGGTTTTGATGGCGATACCATTCGATTTAGCGATTGATTGCCACTGTTCGGTGATGTACGAACCCATCTTCGTAATGATTTCCCATGACTTGGTTTGTTCCATCACGTCAAGCGTTGCAAGAGCAGCAGTAGGTCCAATTCGTTCAGTCCAGAAAGTGCTGCTGATGAATGTGTTCTGGGCGGCCTCCATGACTGAACGTTTGCCGAGAACTGCGGTAATTGCGTAGCCATTGCCTAAAGCTTTACCAAACATTGCCATGTCTGGCTCTACGCCAAACATTTTGTGAAGTCCACCAAATGTTTGTCTGAATCCAGAAGTGCATTCATCAAACATCAACACGATCCCATGCTTAGTAGCAAGGTTGCGAACCTTCTGCAAAAAGTCATCCTCTGGCCCAAAGTTTCGCGAGACTTCCATCATGATTGCGCCCAACTCATGGGTGGAGATAAGCGCTTCAAGTTCGTCAATTCGGTTGTAGTTAAACGTGAGGACTGAACCACGAAGATTTTCTGGTACTCCATTTGGTTCGAGGCCTGGGAGCAAATGCCCGGCCAAGGTATTTTCGGTTCCAAGGTTTGCGGCTAGGTACCAGTCATGCCATCCGTGGTAACCACATATTGCGACCTTCGATTTTCCTGTGGCAGCGCGTGCAATTCGAATTGCAATGGCATTAGCTTCACCACCAGTTCGGGCGAATCTGGCCATCTCCGCCCAAGGGTGCATGGCTACTAAACGCTCCGCCAAGTACACCTCTTCGGGGCAGTTAAGAGTGCTCATGTTTCCGTCACGGACAGTTTTTGCAACTGCGGCATCAACTTCGGGGTGACCGTAGCCAAGAGAGTTGGTGCCGATGCCCATGATTGATATATCGGTCAGAGCATTGTCATCTAAGTCCCACACCGTGCACCCGAGAGCTTTGGAAAAATAGGCTGGCCAATGTTCAGGTAAAAACTGATCAGGGCGCTTGGAAAGCAACATGTTTCCACCAGGTATTACCTGTTGTGCACGCTTCCAAAGTTTTTGACCTGAGTTCATAGTTGCGCCTTCGTTTCGCTCAATACCAAGGTTGCCAGTAACGAGGTGTGGATTGGTGGTTATTGCACCAAGAATTTCCGATAGCGAGAAGTCGGTGCGAGGAGCAAAGTGGCTTGCAATATCTCGAACTACGTCCAAATCTCGTTGTTCGTCAACAGTTAAACGCAGGTGGGACGAATCAATTGAGGCGGTCTTGTTCCTGTGCGTAAATACGGGGTTGGTTCGAAGACACGGAGTGACGTGCTCGCGCTCAAACGGGGTAGTTGCAATCTCAGCTGACTGCAACAGTGCACTCTTTTTGAATATCTCAATATCAAAGCCGTCTGCGAAAGTGGGTGGATCGGTGTTGGACATGTAGTCGCTGTTTGACGAGACAAAATCTTCAAGCATTTCGTCAATCAGTTGTGGATCGACAAACGGGCAATCACCAGTGATCCGGATCACGACATCCGCGTCAGTTGCACGTGCGGCATCTACATATCGCTGAAGCACATCATTTTCAGAGCCACGAACAACTTGGTATCCCAATTTTTCAACCACCACAGCAAGCTGATCGTTAACTTGGCTTGTTGATGTAGCCAAAACGATTTGAGAAACTTGCTTCGACTTTGATAATCGGCGGAGCAGAAATTCAATGAGTGGAACATCGCCAATCGGAGCCAAGACTTTATTGGGCAAACGCGTAGATCCGAGACGAGCTTGAACTACTGCAACGATCTTCATGCAGCATTCCAGAATCGTGGGTCGATAAGTTGCTCAACTGATGACTGTAAATGTGTTGGTGCTTCCAAAACAGAGTTTGGAATTGAGTTCATGATTTCATCAAGTGATTCCGCGCTTGTGGTTCCAATGACCAATTTGGCAATACCTGGCTGCTGGAGGGCAAAGCCCATACAACATGCCATTGCGGACACTCCAGAGGAACGTACCCATTCATCAAACAGTGCAAAATGCTCAGACCATGGCTCAAACCTTTGAGGGCGATTTATAGGGTTTGCGATGAGAACACCTTGAAGAAATACTGACCGAACGTGCACTTCAATGTTGAGTGCCGAAAGCTGGTTGGTAACTACAAGAATTCTCCGATCGAACACATTTAATGGTGCTTGAACAACATGAATATCAAATGTGCCAATGATTCCTTCAAGATCTTCTGGAGAGTAGATCGATACTCCAAACCGGTGGATCATTTTTTCAGCAATTAACGATCCAATAGCGGCGTACAGTTCGGCACCCTGGGCACCAGTCAGGTCTTGTGGGCGATGCAGCAAAAGGGCATCTAACGAAGTGCATTTCAATCTAGAGAGAGAACCCTGGACTTGTGAATGCACCCACTCTGAAACATTTGAGATGTCCACGGGAAGTGGAGGCAATTTTGAAATGATATTGAATCGGTTCTGAGAGGTTTCTCCGATAATCGACTCTGACTGACCATATGCAATTGCAGTGTCAATTGAATCAATTCCATGATCAACCGCCGTGTCAAGAATGCGTGCAACTTCTTCGCGACTGAGTGTCTCTCCACCGTTCAAAATTCCATACGGGAGACCAAGTTGAGCTCCACCGAGCACAATTCGATTCATTAGCCCTCAACCCTATTGGGTTGAAAGCACATTCAAAAGGCTGGAAATCACCGTATTTTGATTGGTTTCAGAAAGATCCGCATACAACGGGATGCTGAAAGCCTGTTCGTAATAACGCTCTGCATTTGGGAATGTTTTTGGATCAAATCCCATCTTCGCAAAATACGGCTGTCGATAGATCGGGATGTAGTGAAGGTTTAGCAATACCCCTGCATCCTTCATCTTTTGAAACAACTGAACCCGAGAGATATTCATACTCTTAAAGTTGCATCGGCCGATGTATAGGTGAAACGCCGATACGCAGTTTGGATTGATGTGTGGAGCCGCAACTTGTGTAGAGGCAAATGCTTTGTTGTAGCGAGCAGCAATTGCATTTCGTTGATTAATGAATGAATCGATGCGCTGCAGTTGGCTGAGGCCTAGAGCAGCAGCAATGTCGGTCAATCGATAGTTCAGTCCAAGTTCTTGCTGTTCGTAATACCAGGGGCCATCGTTGCTGAATTCAAACTCAGATTCATCACGCGTAATTCCGTGGCTACGCAGCATGCGCATTTTGTGTGCCAAGCCTTCGTCTTGAGTGGTAGCCATGCCACCTTCCCCAGACGTAATGATCTTTACAGGGTGAAAACTGAAGATGGTGATATCGCTATATGCGCAGTTACCAATTTTTTGCGAGTTGTACGACCCGCCAATGGCATGTGATGCATCTTCAATGACTTTGATGCCGTATTGCTTTGCAAGCAAACCAATCGATTGCATGTCGCAGGATTGTCCGCCCATGTGAACGGGGATAATCACTTTTGGCAACCTATTCGATTTTTTTGCAAGTTCGAGTTTGGCTGCAAGTGCAACTGGACTTATATTGAAGGTTTCACTATCAATATCAACAAAATCTATTTCAGCACCGCAGTACAAAGCACAGTTTGCACTTGCGACAAATGAGATGGGCGAAGTCCACACCAGATCTCCGGCAGTGACGCCCAAGGCAAGATTGGCAACATGCAACATTGAAGTTGCGCTGTTTCCAGCAACTGCATATTTTGCGCCAACAAGATCTGCGACTGCTTCCTCAAATGCTGGAACTACCGGACCTTGAGTTAAGTAATCAGACTGAAGAACTTTCGCAACCGCGTCTAAGTCCTGTTTGCTAATGGACTGACGGGCGTAGGGGATGACCATGTTATTAAAACGAACCAATTTTCGCTTTATTTGCTGTAATCCATTGCTGTAGTTCTTCAACAGACATCCACTCAGGGTTGTTGTCTGATGAATAGTCAAAGCCTTCACCTACAGGCACACCATCGCCGATTCGTCCAGCATCTGAGCTCCAGTTATGGATGGCTGGAAGAATTTTGAAGTAATCACCGTATGAATATGTGTGGGGTGCATCGTCTGGGCTGATCATCTGCTCATGCAGTTTTTCGCCGGGGCGAATACCAACCATGTCATGTCTCGCATTTGGAACAACGGCGCGAGCTACATCGGTGATCTTCATTGAAGGAATTTTCTTGACGTAGATTTCACCGCCACTCATATCGTCAAATGCTTTCCACACCAGTTCGACACCCTGCTCAAGAGTGATCATGAATCGCGTCATGCGCTCATCAGTGATTGGCACTGACGGGCTGTCAGCAATTGACAAAAGAAACGGGATAATTGATCCGCGCGACCCCATGACATTGCCGTAACGCACCACAGCGAAACGCGTGTCGTCTTTTCCTGCATATGAGTTTCCAGCAACAAACAATTTGTCAGAAGTGAGTTTTGTTGCACCGTACAAGTTAATTGGGCTACTTGCCTTGTCTGTAGACAACGCAACCACACGTTTTACGCCTTGGTCAATACACGCATCAATGAGGTTCATTGCCCCAATCACATTGGTCTTCACACACTCGAATGGGTTGTACTCAGCAGTGGGAACAATCTTGGTAGCGGCAGCATGAACGACGTAATCAATGCCTTTAAGGGCTCGCGACAGTCTGTCTTTGTCGCGCACATCTCCGACAAAGAAGCGAACCCGTTCATCATTCGCGTAGTCCTTGGCCATTTCCCAATGTTTCATTTCGTCGCGCGAGAAAATCACCAGACGGCGTGGGTTGTATTTCTGCAGAGTCATTGGAACAAAGGTGTGACCGAACGAACCTGTACCACCAGTGATCAGAATGGAAGAACCGCTAAGCACGTTGTGTCACCTCGTTCTTCGTTGGGATGCCCTCGCTTCGAAGCATCTGGATGAATGCAGTATTTCCTGGCTGATACGCCATCAATACCTCATTGTACGGGCTAATGGTAGAAGCCCATTGCGCATCAGACATGGATTGAACCGACCTAATTACTCGCTCAAACTCAGACTCATTCGCCGCATTTGTCCAGAATGGCCCAGACGTACCAAGTTCAAGTGGAAAGCCAAAATCGGTGTCGTGTGCCTCACGCGAAAGTTCATCGCTCACGGCATTTATTCGTCCGGACAAAAACACAACTCTGTTACCTCGAGCAAGAAACTCATAACCGATCGTGCTGTCTGCAGTGACAATTATCGATGCAGAATTACAAAACTCGTAGGTAGAGGTATCTGAGGTTCGTGGGATGAATTGGATATTGTACGGGCTGGCTGCAGAAGCAAAGAACTCTCGTTCAAATTGGCTTGAATCGGTTCGTTTACCGAGCACCGCGAAGGATTGGTTTGTCTGTTTTGAATGTGCTGCCAGAAAGCGAACGATTTTCTGTTCAATGGTGTAGAACTCTTCAGCAGTGATTGATTTGTGTCCAAAAAAGAATTTCATTTCTGAAATTGGGATTTCAAATGGGGCATGTTGTGAAACGTAAACTATGTCAAATCGTTCAGCTGGCATGATTTGGTTACCGATTAAATTGTTTTTCAAAGATCCTGTAACCACCGGCTTGGCTTTAATGTATTGCGTGTACTGCTTTGCGGAAGTGGTTCCCAAAACACAGATCGCATGTGCGGAGAGTTTGTATTTAGCTGATTCGTTTTTTAAATGATCAAAGAATCCGAAGCCTAATTGATTTGCATAGTTTGCTCTTTGGCCATTTTGGATAGCTATGAATTTAACCCCTGGAAAAATTGCAGCGAGTTTGTAGAAATCAACGTTGTTGTCAAGAAATGTAAACACAAACTGTGGCTTGAATATCTTGATGTAGGCAACGGTGTAATCAAAAAGTGACTTCTTTCCTGCAACGAGCATTCGGAAAAGTGCAAACACATTCATGCGTTCAATATCAATGATGGAAATGTCATCATCTGGGATGTACTTATTGAGAATGCTGATCCCAGAAGCATCAGCTAGGGCAACTTGCTGCCTTTTGGGTAGAGCGAAGGAAAGTTTGAAATTAGGCATTGGCATTGCGTGCTGCTTGGCGAACAGCTTCTAAGTCTGCAGGAGTGTCCACATCGATGGCTTCCTCCTGGCCTACTTCTATCCAACGCACGGGACTTATGTGTAAAGAATTTGATGTAAGAAAATCTTGAACACCAACTACGTAAATACTCCCGCTTTGCCGGTACGCCTTTGGCAGTTCGTGTCTCGAACGCGAGAGGTCTTCAATGCTCCCCACAGGAAGCAAGGTTGAATCATTAGCAATAAAGGTTTTGTACGGATGATGTTCGGCTTCAATTACTCCGTAGACGCTGCCCACACTGCCGTTTTCGGTGAAAAGCCGTACGGCGTCGCTGATTGTTGAAGATTTACGAAGAGGCGAAGTGGGTTGCAGCAGTACCAAAGTTGCAGGAACCTGATGATCTGCTGAAAATGTATGTAGAGCGTGTGTGATCGCGTCTTCAATTACAGCTGAGTCAGATGCAAGATCGGCGGGACGTTTTATTGCGGCTGCACCAGCTTTTGCTGCTTCATCGAGGATGGTTTGATTATCGCTGGACACGACGACAAAGTCGACTACACCTGACTGAAGTGCGGATTCAATTGCTCTCGAGACAAGGGACTGCCCGTTTACTTCCGCGAGATTTTTGTTTGGAATACCCTTCGACCCACCTCGTGCGGGAATGATGGCGATGCAGGTCATTACATCACGTCCTTCAAATCAACAAACACCTTGTCTACACGTGCTTCAAAGAGAACACCTGAATGAAGCAACTCGGTAAAACGTTCGGTTGATTTACCGTCTCCAAATTCTTGTTCTGAATTCGTCCGCCCTTGCTGTTTTGCGCATTGAACAGCCGCCACGATTTCCTTCGCCCGTGCTGGAACTTGCGAAATTGAAGCACTGTCATGACGACCACGTTGACGGTCACCGACATCGATACTTGGAATTCCGTATAAGGGCGCTTCTCTAATTCCCGCACTTGAGTTTCCAACTATTCCGCTTGCATTTTTGAGCAACACAAGGAAGTGTTCAAAACGCAAAGACTCAAATTGTCTAAATCGCTTGCTGTACTCAGACAGTTTGGTGTATTCGCTAATGATTTGCTCAAAACCTGTGTCGTTGTTGGGATGAATAACAACGAAGTTTTCACCTGAATCAATTAAGCCGTTGACGAACTCCGTCGCAGCGATTGCGCTTGCGTCAAGGTCGGTAGTTACCGGGTGAAAGATTGCAATAAAATAAGAATCAAATTCAATTCCATATCGTGACTTCGCTTCCGCGAGTGAAGGAAGCGAAGGTGAGAGCATGATGTCAAGGTCGGGTGAACCAATGATGTGAATGGTGTTGCTGTCTTCTCCTAACTGGAGCAGACGTTTTCTGGCTTCCTCATTAGCCACTAAATGAATATGGGAAAGTTTGCTCACAGCATGTCGAATTACGCCATCAATTGTTCCTGAAAGCTCACCGCCTTCGATATGGACTACACGTGTATTGCTGAGTGCTCCAGAAATTGCTCCAGCCAATGCCTCTGGTCGATCTCCATGGACAATGAGCAAATCTGGTTGATTTTCTTGAATGAAAAGCGAAAGCCCTTTGATGGTATTTGCGACAACGACATCCATTGGGTCGCCTACTACTTGGTTCTCAAACGGAATAATTGAAACACCATCAGGAAGTGTTCGTCGAACTTCAAGAATGGTTGAGCCAAATCGCGCCAGCATGTGCATTCCAGTTGCAAAAACCGAAACCTTGAACCCCTCAGCGCAGGCAGCGAGAATCAGCGGCTTGATTTTTCCGTAGTCAGCTCGAGTTCCAGTAAGGAATACGACGTGCTTGTTAACTGACATCAGACCAACCCAGTTGGTGACCCCTTGGCATCTCGCGAGTAGAGGACTTGCCTAATACCTTCTCTAAGTCGTACGCAAGAATTTCGCCGGTTCCCGGTCGCTTCACCCAAATGTTTGCTTCAGTAAGAGTTTCACCCTTTGAGATCTCTTTAATGGCAACAACAGATGCATATGCGAAGTCAATTGTGGGTTGTTCCTCGGACAGCACGGTCTTCGAGCCGCCGGCTGCCTGATGAACAATTTTTGAACCTTCGATGAGTTCCTTTAGCCCGGCAGGGTCAACCGAGATTTCAATGTCTTCACCAATCCAGCTCATGTCGCTGGTGAAATGACGTTCAATGATGGATGCGCCTAATGCAACTGCGGAAATTGAAGGCAAATTCGAAAGTGAATGATCAGAAATTCCAATAACAGTGTTTGGAAAGAGTTCTCGCAGCTGAGTAATCGAACCAAGTCGAATCTTGTTGTATGGCGTTGGATACATGCTGGTGCAATGAAGCAATGCATACGAAGCGTTTTCTGACTCAAGAACATCAACAGTGCGTTTCACCGATTCAACGTCGTTCATTCCCGTGCTCACAATGATTGGTCTACCGAAACGGGCGATATGACGAATCAATGGAGTGTTATTGCATTCCCCTGAACCAATCTTGAATGCAGGTACATCCAAGGCGTCGAGTCGCGTAGCTGCCTCTCGCGAAAACGGAGTTGAAAGAAAAAACAGTCCGCGGTCTTCGGCGTGTTTTTTACAGGCGAGTTCTTCATCGTTTGTCAGCGTGCATTGAGCAATGATGTCCCAGATTGAACGAGTGGAGTTCGCCGGAACAACATCATTTGGAATCATCTCATCATCTACCGAGTGTGCTTGAAATTTCACGCACTCGCCACCAGCATCGGCAACATCATCAATCATTTGAATTGCACGTTTGATATCTCCACCATGATTGATTCCGATTTCAGGAATCACTAACGGAGCGAAGTCATCGCCGATTTTTCGGCCATTAATTTCAAGCATGCGAGTCATTTTTTCTCCCTGTTTTTAACCTCAATAAGAACATCGCTCATTTCACGAATTGCACCACGCCCACCCATGTTTGAAAGTTTCCAGGTAACAGCATGGCTGACTGATTCGTGTGCGTCAGCTGGTGAAACGGAGATCCCCACATATTGCAAGCACTCGAGATCATTTATGTCATTGCCTACATAGATGCATTGCTGCGAAGAAAGGTTGTGCACGGCAAGCCATTTTTGAAGCGCTTCCAGTTTGTTGTCGCAGCCTTGAACCACTTCAACGTTGAGTTTTTCCCCGCGCCGAGAAACCACAGGATTTCGTTCTTTTGAAAGTATTAGTAGTTTAAAACCTGCTTCTTTCATTGCCGCAATCCCCATTCCATCTGAGCGGCTACATCTCACACTTTCATTTCCCTTTTCGTCCACATAGACCAAGTTGTCGGTGTGAACACCGTCAAAGTCCATAACTACAGCTTTAATTGTTATTAGCGATGTGTATTTTGGTGTTCGAGCCATGTTGGCTATTTCAGCAAGCTCGTCAATGTGGTGACGAGGTAGGCGAGTACGACGGAAACAACAATGGCACTCAGCGCTCCAGCCAGAACGCTTCCACCGAGAAGACCAAGAGCACTGGACTTGCGCTGCTTGCCAGATGGTTCCTTATATAGAGGGGTGGCCTTTGTTTGGACCTGAACGACATTTGGGCGATCTTGTCTGGCAGGCTTAGTGCCACTCAGAACAACGAGGGCACCAATTGCTAGAACACAGGCAAGCAAAGCCCTTACTGTCACACCGAATGTGGAAGCGAAAATAGGTAAATCGATGAGCGAAAACAACGACGTCACGATGCCAAATAGCGTACCGCTACCACCGCCGACCCTTGCTCCAACGCGACCGGACAGATCAGAACTGCGCAAATTGTGGTGGGCATTGCCGTTGTTGACCTGTGCCTGGTTGGCGCTTGTGGGCATTGTCGTCGCGGCGAGCATTCAAGTGCGTTTCTGGGAGGTAGCCCCAGGTTCGGCTGAACCCGTTGCCAAGCGACTTGAATTCACTAAAGAAGCTTTGGCCCAAATCACTCGCTACCCATCAGAAAATTCGGTGTTGTTTGTTACCGCATTTGGTGGACAACTCTCTGCGCTTGAAGCACTTGTTGGTTCCGTTGACCCAGATGTAGACGTGCAGACTTACGAAGATCGGTTTGGCAAAAGCACTCCAGAAACGCAGCAACAACTGGGCTTTCAGTCCATGACCACGGCAAAGCAGATCGCCGAGTATGTGGCATTTACGAGGTTGGGCCTTGATGCTTCGTTTGAACTTGGAAGTGTGGTCGTAGAAGAAGTGGTGTGTTTGGAAGTGCAGGTCACACTCAGCGCATGCAAGCAACTACAGCCAGGGGACACGCTTACTTCTTTCGAAGGTAAGTCCATTCCAACCTTGGCTGAGTTGGCTCCGTTGATGGCTGATTACGAACCGGGCGACATTGTGACCATCAGCGTCATTCCGCATATGGCCAATGATCCGGTGGATCGAAGAATTCAGTTGATTGAAAGTCCAGATGAACTGGGACGAACCATTATCGGATTCATCCCGGCCGACACCCGAACGGTCGTCCTTCCATTTGAAGTCTCCATTGACACCGATCAAATTGGTGGCCCTTCTGCAGGGCTCGCATTTACCCTCGCTTTGCTTGACGAAATGACACCTGGTGACCTATTTGGTGGGGTGAAAGTTGCAGCAACGGGAACAATGAATGAGGACGAAACCATCGGGGCAATTGGCGCACTGCCACAAAAAGCAGTTGCAGTGAAAGCTGCTGGGGCGAAGGTATTTCTGGTTCCAAAATCACAATCCGCAGAAGAGTTAGCGGCTGCGCGAGCCGCGCTCGGTTCAGGTGTCAAGCTCGTACTTGTTGAAAATCTTGAAGAGGTGCTCGCCGCCCTTGAGTCCCTTGGAGGCAGTGGCCTTACGAATGCCACAATCTCGCTCTAGGCGGGGCGTACTGTTGTTTGCATGGCAATTTCATTTTCACGCCCCGACCCGTCCTCGCCGGCGGCCGTTGGGTCTGCGCAATTCAGCGTAGTTAGGCGTGGATTTGAACAAGAAGAAGTTCGTGACTTGTTGCGCGGCGTTTCCGCAGAACTTGCGC
>Ga0208311_1000311_pt1 | contig 14294 bp, 11 predicted proteins | sample Colrivmet1562A02_FD_187683 | JGI IMG/M metagenome (GOLD analysis project Ga0208311, IMG submission 187683) | Estuarine microbial communities from the Columbia River estuary - metaG 1562A-02 (SPAdes) (version 2) | ecosystem: Environmental > Aquatic > Marine > Intertidal zone > Estuary | place... | reverse complement strand
GATTACAGGGGATGTTGTTATGAAGGATATTAATTTCCAATATCCGCAACGTTCAGATTTACCGGTATTAAAAGGCATTAACTTCTCCATTGCTCAAAATCAAACCTTAGCAATTGTTGGTAGTTCTGGTGCAGGGAAATCTACCCTCGCGAGTCTTCTGTTACGCTATTATGAACAACAAAGCGGAAGTATTTTGTTTGACGGAATTGATTCGAGAGAAATCGACCTGGATTATTTAAGAACGCATATTGCCATTGTTCCCCAAGAAGTCATGCTATTTGCAGATACCATTAAAGAGAACATACGTTTTGGTCGACCCGAAGCAAGCAATAGCGAACTAATTGAAGCCGCCCAAGCAGCTAATGCATGGGATTTTATTCAAAGCTTCCCTGAGGGGCTAGAAACCCAAGTGGGTGATCGCGGGATTCAATTATCTGGAGGACAAAAACAACGCATTGCAATAGCACGGGCGATCCTAAAAAATCCAGCAATCCTCATTCTAGATGAAGCGACCTCCGCATTGGATTCAGAATCCGAAAAATTAGTTCAAGATGCCCTTGATCGATTAATGACCAATCGCACATCCATAGTAATTGCTCATCGATTATCAACGATTCGCAAGGCTCATAAAATCATCGTATTGCAAGAAGGAAGAATTATTGAGGAAGGAACCCATGAAGAACTGTTGCTAAAACAAGGGGCATATACACGGTTTGTTGAGTTGCAAAACTTATCGGAATCATGATTGCGTTAACACGCAAATTCATTTCACGTAGTCAAACCCTAGGTTTTGGCGCACCGATTGAAACCTGGGACAACTCAGATAAATCAACTTTTCTGTCAACCGATGGATCGATCGAATCCCTAGTAGGTGCCGCAAACAAACGATGCGCCGCTTTTTCAAACGAACAACGTGAACTGCTTGTTTCTTGCCTTACCAAACAATACGGATCGCTAACAAAATCTGAGCAACTTAAAAAGAACATTCAGCTTTTAGCAAATGAGCATAGCGTAACCATTACAACAGGTCATCAATTAACACTTGGCTTAGGTCCTCTATTCTTGATATACAAAGCCCTTCATGTGATTAATGCATGTGATCGATTAAATCAGCTGAATACAACCTACAATTTTATCCCAGTTTTTTGGCTCGCCTCAGAAGACCATGACTTCAAAGAAGTTCAATCAACCAATTTCTTTAAGAAAACACATACATGGGAAAGTGACCAAACAGGACCGGTTGGACAATTCAACACCATTGGACTGAAGGAAATTCATGAGGTCATTTGTTCATTTTTCAATCCAGCGGAGTTAGCAGAAATACATCAACTATTTCAAGTAACCGACACTAACTATGCAGGCCAGATTCGATGTATGCTCAACACCCTCTTTGGTGCCTATGGATTAGTCATAATTGATGGAGATGATCGCGAGTTAAAGCGTGCCTTTGCGCCCCTTATTAAACGAGAACTCACCGAGCATTTTATTCACGAAGAAGTTCAAAAAACAAACGAACAATTAATCGCACAAGGTAAAACCATTCAGGCTCACGTTCGTCCGATTAACTTATTTTATTTATCCTCGGGAAACAGAGCGCGTATAATTCCCAATGATCACGGGTATACAGCGGATAACCTGCAATGGAAAACGGATGAATTACTGGAGGAGCTAAATAAATATCCTGAACGCTTCTCCCCCAATGTACTCTTTCGACCCATATACCAAGAACACATACTACCGAACATTTGCTATGTTGGAGGTAGCGGCGAAATGGCATACTGGGTTCAGTTAAAAAGCGCATTTACTCATGTGGGTGTACCATTCCCTTCGCTTCAAACCAGGGTGAGTGCGTTTATTCTCCCAACCTCTGCCAATACAGAAGATATTGAAGCTTATTTCTCGCCCATTCAAGATCAAATCAATCAACTCTTGACCAAGCAATCTAACCGGGACGAACTTTTTGCACAGATTGATGAAACCTTTGAACAGTTAACAACACAGCTTAAACGAGGAATTCAACACTTCAATGGGGACGCATCTAAATGGTGTGGAGCACAACTTACCGGGATTTCATCAAACGTAACGAACTATAAACAACGGTGGCAAAAAGAGGAAAAACAGCTTCTTGATTCCCAGATAAAGCGCATTGAACGTATTCATCAAGAACTATATCCGAATGCGATTCCACAAGAACGATACAACAACATCCTTCACTTCTGCGGGAAATACGGCATTCATAGTTGGATTTCAGCGTTAAAAAGTCAAATCGATCCGTTTTCAATAGATATTCATATTTTTACACAATCGAATGAAACAGAATAACATACGTGCCATTTTAGAAAAACATCCGATTATCCCGGTTGTTACATTTAATGATATCACCGAAGTTGAACCTCAAATGCGTCATTTACAAGCTCAAGGTGTCAACTGTATCGAAATTACCTTACGAACACCCATTTCTTTTGAGGCGATTGCCCTTGCAAAAAAAACCATGGGTCAGACAATGGATATTGGGGTTGGAACGCTGGTATCAAATGAACAAATTATTCGAGCCGCTGAATTAGGGGTAGACTTTATGGTTAGCCCCGGTATAAGTAAAACCCTTGCCCCCACGTTTGAATCCTGCGGAATTCCTTTTATCCCAGGCGTAGCTACACCCAGTGAAATCATTACGGGACTTGAATTGGGTTGGGATACCTTTAAGTTCTTTCCTGCACATTTATTTGGGGGGCTAGATGCACTTAAAACCTATGGACAAGTATTCCCACAGGTGAAGTTTTGTCCAACTGGGGGGATTAAAGCAGAAACCTACGAACACTACCTTAAGCTACATAATGTAATATCAGTGGGCGGTTCTTGGCTGCAGTAAGATTAATCCGTAGGTGATTTAGGAATCTTAGCCTGCGTATATTTAATCAGAGAGAACTGCAAACCAAAATTCACATTAAATTGGTTATACAGAAACATTTGTGACGCACGATCGCTTGCGTTCATGGTGGTTCGAATATCCGGCATGTGAATGAAACCCATTTTTGCTTCACCCTGAATAAAGAAGTACTTGAAGAAATTAAGTTGCAAAGACATTACGCCATCTACGCCATACCCGGCAAGATGAAACGCATCATATCTCGGATTAGCCAATAAGGTCGTATTGGTTTTGGGCAACAAGGCACCTACTCCTCCCCCGAATAAAAAGGTAGATTGTATCTGTTTTTTACGAAAGATTAATAAAGACTTACGAATTTCAGAATTAATATAATTTAACCCGTCTGTATGCTCAAATTTTAAAAAATCTTGTCCAATAGTGAATGGTTGATTTACATAAACCCCATCATAGCTTGTATTGCTGTTATAGATGTAACCGTTAATAGTACTTGGTTGATCATGTAACATAACATACTTCATGTGGTCAACTCCCAACGAAATTTGGAGATTATGCTTGAAATAATATCCAATACGCGCATTATACTGTGGAATAGTCATATAGCTGGGACTTAAATACAACTGTGGGTCAAAGGGGGATTGTCTATCTACCGCTACCACATCATAGAGTTGAAAATCGTAGTTATTTCCACTGAAACGAATGGTAGAAGGTGAATAAAAGGATCGATTCCAACCCCAGTAAAAATAAAAAGACCCTTTGTTAAATGCATTATTCTTTTGCTGTCCAAGCATCGAATATGTAACAAAAATAAGACAGATTAATTTTATGTATTTCATGTAATAATATGATTGGGTAAAGATGATTATTTTTATTGTATTGAAATCTAGGAACCACTAAATTCATTAATTTTAACCGATGAGAACACTATTTTTTTACATAAGTCTCCTAAGTCTCCCTTGCTTTTTCGCTCAAGAAATCATTGAGATTGATGAAATAAATCAAGCCGCTATTCTAAATGAGCATAACAAAGAACGTGCGCAATTAAATATAAGTAACTTAACATGGAATGAAGAGTTAGCTGCTTATGCGCAGGAATGGGCCCTTCAATTAGCAGAAGAGGACAATAGCATACATCATAGACCTGCTGATAATTATGGGGAAAATATTTCGTGGATTTCCAATATGCCGGAAGATATTTCCGAGGGCGTTGCCATGTGGAATGAAGAAAAGGTATATTTCAAATATAAACCCATAGGAAATGATTGGGCAAAATCTGGTCACTATACCCAAGTAATTTGGAAAAATTCAACAGAAGTAGGTTGTGGAAGCGCACTTAGTAAATCCGGGGCATTCTTCTTCGTATGCAATTACGACCCTCCGGGTAATTATGTTGGACAAAAACCCTATTAACATGAACCGAATTCTATTAATATGCCTACTTTCGTTGGGACTATTTGCTTGTAAATCATCCAGTGGATGCAATTGTGCAAAAGCAAAATTAACCCTAAATAAATAACTACCATGCCGATTTATTACATCCTAGGCGGAATCTTAGTCTTAATTCTTAGCGGTCTGTATACCGTAAATCAAGGAACAATTGTAGTAATTACCTTATTTGGAAAATATAAACGTACAGCCGCACCTGGCTTGCGTTTAAAAATTCCTTTTATAGAAAAAGTTTACAAGCGTATTTCTTCACAAAATCAAAGCATTGAAATGGAATTTCAGGCTGTCACCATTGACCAAGCCAATGTATATTTCAAAAGTATGCTTCTTTACGCGGTCATGGATGAGAATGAAGAAACCATTAAAAAAGTAGCATTTAAGTTCATAAGCAATAAGGACTTAATGCAAGCACTTATTCGAACGATTGAAGGTTCCATACGCTCGTATGTCGCAAGTCAAAAACAATCGGAAATATTAGGCTTACGCCATGAATTGGTAGAAAGCGTTAAAGGGCAAATCGATCACACGCTTGAATCATGGGGTTACCATTTGTTAGACTTACAAATAAACGACATCACCTTTGATGCTGCCATTATGGAAAGTATGAGCAAGGTAGTAGCCTCGAACAACCTTAAGGCAGCTGCCGAGAATGAAGGTCAAGCCCTCCTAATCACCAAAACAAAGGCAGCTGAAGCAGAAGGGAATGCAATAAAAATTGCTGCGATGGCAGAAAAAGAAGCAGCAATGCTCCGAGGGCAAGGAGTTGCCTTGTTTCGTCAAGAAGTAGCAAAAGGGATGACAGAAGCAGCAGAACAAATGCAGCAAGCCAATCTAGACACCAACGTCATCTTATTCTCCATGTGGACTGAAGCCATTAAGAACTTTGCAGAATATGGTAAAGGAAATACGATTTTTCTTGACGGTAGCCCACAGGGCATGGAAAATACCATGCGCCAAATTCAGGCGATGATGACTGAAAAAGGTCAACAATAGACACTATTCAATAGGTACTTTACTACGTAGTAATTACTATTTTTAAATTTTTTCACATTTGTTTTAAACAAGTGTTTAATATTTGTGTTTAACTTTGCAGCGCCAAATGCAAGGATGAACCAAAACGCAGAAGAAAAAATTAAGCAAGCCGCACTACGGGTCTTTATACAAAAAGGCTCGGCGAATTGTAGTTCGCGTGAAATCGCTCGTGAAGCGGGCATGAATGTGGCCCTTGTAAATTACTATTTTCGATCGAAAAGTAAGTTATTCGCCCTAATATTTGAAACGGTAATGCAGGATTTCTTGAAATCCATGGTTCAAGTATTTAGTTCCGATTTACCGATCCGAGAAAAAATAAAAATTCTCATAGAACGAGAATTTGAGTTTTTAGGGCAACACCCCGACATTCCTAATTTCGTATTAAATGAGTTAGCTCGAAATCCGGAAGCTATGCAAGGAATTCTTCCTGTTCTCAACATGGTTAATGAATCTGGTGTATTTGACGAAGCCCGAAAACTCCAAGAGCGCGGTGACATGCGTCAAATGGACATCGTACAAATCACATTGCTCATCATGTCTAATTGCCAATACCCATTTATGGCACAACCGCTCATGAAGGTGATACATGGCGTAAGCAACGAAACCTATAAAGAACATCTCACCGCCCATAAAACCCATGCTGTGAACATGGTGCTTGGGTATCTTTTCCCTAACGATCAATTATAATTCCCGATGAATAAAGCAGTCCTGTTTCTCTTTCTATTTCTTTCAACCTTGGCAACCGCGCAGGTATATTCCCTAACAGACCTATTAAAAATGGCTGACACGGCCAACCTTTCGTTAAAAAATGCACGCATCGAAATTTCAGCTAATGCGAACCAGCGTAAGGCCTTTTTAGCCAGTCAGTATCCTAAAATAACCGCTACTGGCGATTATCGCTACAACGCCATCATTCCGGGGCAAATTGTTCCAGCTGATTTTTTCGGAGGCCCTCCAGGAACTTTTGCTGAAGTTAAATTTGGGGTTCCATACACGCTTAGTAATACGATTCAACTCACGCAATTCATTTTTAATCCACAACTAAATTATGGATTGAATGCCCTTGCTATTAATGCACAAATCGTTGAAATCCAAGAGAAAATCACCTTCCAAGAGGTTCACTATCAAGTGTCAAATACGTTTTTCGCTTTACAGGCTGTCAACCAGCAACTTGCATACCTTCAGAAAAACGAAAAAAACATGGATGAACTTATTCGTAACATGGAATTAATGCAACAACAAGGCTTAATCATTCCCACCGAAGTAGATAAGCTTAAAATCAATCGAAATAGCATTACGAATGGTATCATAAAACTTGAAAACACCCGATTGCAATTGAATCAACTGCTCTCTATCCTTGTAGGTTTTCCCGAAGGAAAAACACTTAGCATTGCAAGTGATGAAATTATTTCGAATCCAAGCATCACAGAACAAACCAACGCCCTACGTCCCGAATTAGAATTAATTCAACTGCAGAAACAAATGAATATTGAAGAACGCAAAGGGACATACATGGCCTACTTGCCGACCCTATCGTTTTATGGCGCGTACAATTACAATTACAACATGAAACCTGAGGACGATTTCAGAACGGGGATTCCATCCGCATTTCTTGGACTTCGCTTGGATTGGACCCTATTCGATGGATTTGAAAAAAAGAATAAACTTAAAGTTAACGCCTACAATAAAGAAAAAATTCAAAATCAAGAACAATTAGCTACACAGCAATTGAATTTAGCTACAGCAAATGCAAAACGCGATGCCGAATTACAAACCGCGAATCTAGAAATGAATAAGGAACAGCTTAAACTATCCGAACGTGTTTATGACGCTGCCAAAGCACAATTTAAGGCGGGAACGATTAGCACCAACGAATTACTCCAAGCAGATAACGGACTTCAACAAGCCCAATCTAGTCTTGTTGGCGCATACCTTTCCTTACGTCAAGCCGAATTAAGCTATTTAAAATCAATTAGTCAACTCAAATAAGTACCCATGAAAATAAACAAAAGTATCCTTGCAGGAATTGCAATAGCAAGTATTCTAATCACATTCACTGTAGTGAAATTAATGTCTAACAAAAAAACCGTGGAGGAGAAAGTTTACATTCCGGATGTAGATGCACCCGTTTTGGTTGAAGTTGTAAACCCAACCATGCATACGTTTGAAGACGAATTCTCCTATCTAGGAACCTTTGAACCCTATCGTCAGAATTTAATTGGTGCAGAAGGGAACGGTAGAGTGATATCAATGAATGTATCAGAGGGAGACCAGGTTGGTCAAGGAAGTGTTATCGCAAAACTTGACGACGAACTAATTAAGCTTCAAATTGAAAATCTAGAAGTAAGTATCGAAGGACAAGAAAAAGATGACGACCGCTATACGACCTTATCCAATCAGAATGCAGCGCCTGCTGTGCAAGCTGAAAAAGCAAAACTTGGTATTAAAGCAGCTAAAATCCAAAAGAAACAATTAGAAAAACAACTTAAAGCGACTGTGATTAAAGCTCCATTTGCTGGGGTTATCACGAAAAAATTAATCGACTTAGGATCCGTAATTGGTGCTGGATCACCCGTAGTGGAAATTACAGACATCTCAAAACTGAAACTTACAGTGAATATTCCTGAACGCGATATTCAAAAATTCAAAGTAAATCAGGCGATTCAAATCACAAGCGATCAAGCATCAAACACGCTAAGTGGTAAAATAACCAACATTGCTGTGCAAGCAGATAAATCCCACAACTTCAAAGTGCAAATAACCGTGAATAATGCAAATAAAGCACTTCGAGCAGGAATGTATGGCTCAGCGGTAATTCAAAGTGATTATAGCGTAGCTAATCTTTCAATTCCTAGAAAAGCTATCGTTGGTTCCCTTAAAAACCCTCAAGTATATGTAGTACGCAATGGGAAGGCCAAACTCGTATCATTTGGCATTGGACTTTCAGAAGGAGATGTAATTGAAGTACGCAGTGGATTGCGCGCAGGTGATAAAATCGTCGTCCGCGGGCAAATCAACCTAAGAGACAATAAAAACGTTAAAATCGCTCAATAACATGACACTTACCGAATTATCGATTAAAAGACCTTCATTCATTATCGTTGTTTTCACGATTCTGATTGGTGGTGGGATGCTAAGTTATCAGCAGTTGAGCTATGAGTTAATGCCAGACTTTTCGCCTCCTGTACTCACCGTAACCACAACCTATCCTGGAGCTTCTCCAGCCACGGTTGAATCTCAGGTTTCCAAACCCATGGAAGATGGACTCAGCGGAATAGAGAACCTTTCAGAGGTTACTACCTTTTCATTAGAAAATGCATCCATTATTCTGCTCGAATTCAAAGATGGGGTTGATATCAATATGGCATTGCAAGAAGCGCAGCGAAAAATCAACACCATAGAATCTATCTTGCCTGATAATTCAACAAGGCCTGTATTAGCCAAAATTGAACCCAATGCAACCCCGGTACTGCAAGTAATTGCAACGGCTAAAAATATGGGGGGCAAGGAATTCATGACCTTGATGGATGATCAAATTCTCCCGCAAATCAAGCAAGTAAAAGGAGTAGCCGAAGTACAAGTGATTGGTGGCGAAAAACGTGAAATCCGAGTAAATGTTGACAAAGAAAAGCTCAAGTCTTACGGGTTAACATTAGCTAATGTGAACCAAGCAATAGCAGCATCCAACGTGGAGTTCCCAACAGGAAAAGTAAAAAGTACGGAAGAACAAATGACCGTTCGTCTTTCTGGTAAATTCAAATCAGTTGACGAAATCAAGAACTTAATTTTATTTTCTAGCGGGACATCTGTAGTACGTTTAGCAGATGTTGCCGAAGTAGCAGACGGTTCAACCGACCAACTTTCACTATGTCGTCTAAACGGGAAGGAAGGAATCGGCTTAAGAATCAAAAAACAAAGCGATGCCAATGCGGTTGAAATGTCTGAGCTTACACGCAAACGCATCGACGAAATAGAAGAAAAATACAAAAAGGAAGGAATCGAATTTACAGTGGCAACCGACACCTCTACGGTAACCCTAGATTCAGTTGATGCTGTTTTGCACGACCTTGAGTTGGCGATCGCCTTAGTTGCGATTGTTATGCTTCTTTTCTTACACACCCTGCGAAATGCCTTAATTGTATTAATCGCTATCCCAGCCTCCTTGGTTTCTACGTTCATTGCGATGTATGCCTTAGGCTATACCCTAAATTTAATGACCCTATTAGCGATGTCTTTAGTAATTGGAATTCTAGTGGATGATTCCATTGTGGTACTCGAAAACATATACAGGCACCTTCAAATGGGTAAAAACAGAAAACAAGCAGCCTTAGATGGTCGTAATGAAATTGGATTTACAGCACTAGCTATCACCTTGGTTGACGTCGTGGTATTCTCACCAGTAGTCTTTATTCAAGGGGTAATATCTGACATCTTAGAACAGTTTTCTATCGTAGTAGTTATCTCTACGTTGATGTCGCTCTTTGTTTGTTTTACACTTACCCCATGGCTCGCTTCACGCATGGCCAAAGAAGTCAAATTGGAAGAGAAAAAAGGGATTTTCTATCGGTTTTTATATTGGTTTGAAGTTCGACTTTCCAAATTTACCGAGGCCTATGTTTCATTAGTGAACTGGTCATTAAGACATAAGATCATTACAGGACTTTCCATTTTAGTATTATTTATTGCCAGCTTTGGAACCATGGCACTAGGAATTGTAGGTCAAGAATTTGTGGCACAAGGAGATCAAGGGAAGTTTATGCTCAAATTGAAATTTGATAAAAGCACAACCATTGAAGAAAACAACCGGGTAACCTTAGCCATTGAAGACATGCTAAACGGACAAAAAGAAGTGAATTCTGTGGTATTTTCTAATGTAGGTGGACCTAGTTCAGGTATGGGTGCGCTATCCTTTGGGTCTGAATATCGATCGGAGATTACGATAAAGATGAAACCCGGGATGCAAGAACGCTATCCAACCATCAAATTCATGACTAAAATCCGTGAGAAAATTGAACAAACCTATCCTGGACTTGAAGTGAGAGCCATGAACATTGGAATGATTGAATCGGAAGAAGCACCCATTGAAATTTTCCTTTCTTCAGACAATAATGAGTTACTCATGAGTGAGGCTAGAAGAATGAAAGGCTACATGGACAGTATTAAAGGAGCTAAAGATGCTTATATCTCTACCGATGATGTTACACCAGAAATCCGTATTGAACTTGACCGCGATAAAATGGGTCAACTGGGACTTCCCGTTGCGGTAATCGGTATGCAACTTCAAAATGCGTTAACCGGTAACGATGACGTAAAATATGATGACCAAGGAAATGAATATGGCATCCGAGTAATGTCAGATAAATACGATCGAAAAAGTATTGAAGATATTGAATCTATGGCATTTACAACCAATGACGGGAAACTGGTTAGACTGGAAGAATTCGCCAATGTCACCATGGAAAATGGAAATGGAACCTTAGAGCGTAAAAATCGAGCAAATAATACCACCCTTAGATGTTGGGTTCTCGGAAGAGCGGCAGGAAATGTAGCACAAGACATCGATAAGTACCTTGAGGATCATCCGTTAAATGACCAAGTGCGAATGAAATGGGGAGGTGAAGTTAAACGCCAGAAAGAATCCATGGGCGCGCTTGGTACTGCCATGGGAATTGGTGTAATTTTAGTCTACCTCATCATGGTGGTCTTGTATGACAATTTTGTCTATCCGTTTGTGGTATTGTTCTCGATTCTTGTATCGTTAATTGGAGCCATACTCGCCCTTAGTTTATCCGCCTCCAACATGGGAATCTTTACCATGCTTGGGATGTTGATGCTCTTAGGATTAGTGGCCAAAAACGCGATTTTGATTGTTGACTTTACCAATCACTTAAAAACAACCGGGGTTAAAACTCACGAAGCCTTATTAGAAGCAGTTAGAACACGGATGCGTCCAATTTTAATGACAACCATCGCCATGGTATTCGGAATGATTCCAATTGCCATAGGTAAAGGTTCAGGAGCAGAATGGAAAAATGGCTTGGCATGGGTATTAATCGGTGGATTAACCTCCTCCATGTTCCTTACGATTATCGTCGTACCAATCATGTACAGCATGGTTGACACCGTTAAAGATTGGGTTGCTAAGCGCAAAATCGCAAAACAATTATCTGAAGAGTTTAATAAAGGTTAGTTTAACAGCAATGTGATGGATTTAATAGATCCATCACATTTTTTACCGGACTAAACACATTGGAAGGTATTTCAACAAAAATGGTATTCCAATAATACATCGAACCATTCCATAATCCTGGTTTTTCAAGATAGTATACGGTTTTACCTAAATGATTCTTTTTTACAGCCATGGATAGATCTTCACGCACAAACTTGGTTAGATCTAATTTATTCCCCATCAAATCATGCGGTGAAATAGCCATCATAACCGGGTTAAAATGAGAACTTTCAGTAAGTTTAGCTAAGTGTATCGAATCAATTTGTGACTTCTCTATAATTTGTTTTGTCTTAACCCCTTCATGAGAAACCCAAAAAGGCCCACCTCCAGGCATGCCCTCGTTCTTTACCATACCACAAACACGAAATGGTCGTTGAAGCATCGCAGAAACATCTTCCCAACGTGTAATAACATCGGTTTCATCAAGCAAATGAAAATCAGAACAAACACTCTTAAAAGCAGCGATATCTTTTGCCGTGTATGCGCTCAAAAGTTCATTGCGAAGGCTTACCATGACCCCACCGAGTAATTCCCATGCGTTATTCACCGGTTCATCATGTGAAGGACACTGAATATTGTCAATATTTTTAATAAAAATCAAGTCTGATTCTAAGTCATTCAAATTTGAAAGTATGGCTCCATGACCGGCAGGTCGACGAACATAAGATGCTGATTGATTACTTAGCGGTTGCATAAATTCATCAAACACATACGAATCAGTTTCTAATGCTTGGGTGCTAAAATCGATGTTGAACGGAAAAGATTTTAATAACACATCACGCTCCGCTGATAATTGATATAAATGTTCTTGCTGAACTGTAAAATGAAAAGAATCAATCGGCTTTAAGGACGTTTTACCTTGTCTTAAATGACCTTCTAATGGCGAAGTATTCTTTTCATTCATCCGATGAAATGGAAACAAAGCCTTTGGGGTACCTGAAAAATTCAATCCTTGCGGACCTAGTAAATAATCACAGAGCGCCAATAAATCTACCGAAGGATCCATTAATAATTGACGCCATTCCTCATTTACTTCGTGATAGAACGCAAAGGACTGGATCTTACTTAAAAACAATCGAACCTCATCTCCTTGTTCATGCCCCATTGAACCAAGAAATTGCTGAAGAAAATCAAACATACGCGAACCAACACCCGAGGCTGGTATAAAGAATGAAAGAGACCCGTTATACTTAACAAATGCTTCTTTGAATTTTTGTATTTCTTCTGGAGTAAATTGTAGAATGCCATTACCGATCCTACATGCCTCTACAATATTCGGAGAAGCCAAAGAAGAGAACAAGCGGATACGCTGTTTATCAATCGCTTCATGTATATCCTTCTCCATCCGAGATAAATAGTTTTACTTTGCAGTGTGAATCTAATCGTCGAAGGTATAAAATATCAACTACACGCCAAAAAACGGCAAGGAATTCATTCGCCATTTATTTATGATTTGGTGGATAACGGATTAACAAGTAAGGTTTCTAATGAACATAAAACTATCCTGAAAGCTTTTGACTTAACACAGCAACGTGATACTCGAGTTATTCATATTACCGATTTGGGTGCTGGATCCAGGAAATTATCTAATCAACGTACCATTAGGGACATACAAAGAATTAGCAGTTCAGGTAAGCGTTATGGCAGGTTGCTTTACCTGCTATGCAAACACTACAAACCGTTGCATATACTCGAATTAGGAACCTCATTGGGCCGTGGCACCTTAGCCATGCATCTTGGGCATCCTGAAGCACAAATTACGACGATAGAAGGGGCAACCGAAATTGCGGAAATTGCTAAAGAAAACATTAAGAAATTCAGTTTAACTCCTAACTCAATCGAAATTGTTTCGTCTTCCTTTGCCACGTATTTAAATGCTTTGCCTACTCAATCATTCGACCTCATCTACATTGACGGACACCATGAAAGCGAAGCTCTTTTTACTTATTTGGAGAAACTAATGAATTTCTCTCATGAGCAAACTGTGTTTATTGTTGATGATATCCGATGGAATAATGACATGTATGAGGCCTGGAATAAACTAATCAAGGATCCCCGCTTTCATGTGAGCATTGATTTCTTTCGAATGGGTATGTTAAGCCATCGTAAATCTCAGGCTAAAGAACACTTTACGTTATCGTTTTAATAGACCGGCTTAATTTGCTTTAATAGTAATGAAGTATTTAGCCGTTTCGGTTCTAAGTTTGATTTTTTCCTCGAAGGGACATTTGCAATAACCACAGAAGAAGATTCTATATTCTTATCGACAGCCGTCCATTGATAGGTATTACTTGAATTTGCTTTACTTACATTCGTTGCTTCACCTGGAAGAACAGTATTATCCGATCTGGAACCTCTAATCTCTAATGATTTAGCTTCTTCTTGTGGTTCGGCTGCCAAGGCTAAGGGTTCGTCAGAAGGTGTAATTATTCCATCATCAGATGGGGGAGGATCTGAGTGAATAACTTGTGGTAGTTCCGCCACCAAAGGTTGATTCGGTGCTGTTGTTTTCTTGGCCAACGGCTTGTTTGGAGCAGGGTTATGTTTGCGTTCAATTTGCTTATTAACTCGAGCCGTCTGCTCCTCCGGGGTACTCGTAGAATTGAATAAATATATAGCAAAGAAAATAAGTAGACTTGCAGCAACAGCAGAGGAAATGAATAAATTGAACATCCGAGGACGCATTCCCTTCGAAGAGGGTTT
>Ga0208311_1000283_pt1 | contig 14925 bp, 17 predicted proteins | sample Colrivmet1562A02_FD_187683 | JGI IMG/M metagenome (GOLD analysis project Ga0208311, IMG submission 187683) | Estuarine microbial communities from the Columbia River estuary - metaG 1562A-02 (SPAdes) (version 2) | ecosystem: Environmental > Aquatic > Marine > Intertidal zone > Estuary | place... | reverse complement strand
GTTTGCTGGAACTGGTAGCAACGGCGCATAACGCCACAAAGAGAACGGACCCGATTGGATCTGTTCTATCGTTACTGTTCCAAAGTCATATGCAACTTCAAGTGGGCCAAAACATTCCCAACAGGAATAGTCCGCGCCAAGTTTTGCATGAGCGCCGCAAGCGCGACAGACAAGATGGGTTGCTGCACCAAATGGCGCAGTATCGATTCTTTCGAGTGTTACAGACATTGAGCTGGAAGCCTTTCGTCATCTGTACTAAAAACAGCGAACTGTCTTTAGTCGGAATTGGCACCGTGTCGCAAGGCCTTAACGGTTCTGCGGTGGTTGCCGGGGCTTCAACGGGCCGTTCCCTCTGCCCCTCTGGATGAGGTGTATTTAGTTTTTTGGAGCGTTTCCGCGTCCGTGGAAAAACTGTATCAGGGTGCTGGGAAAAAGCAATTTCGCGTATCAGGTCCTGATACAGAGCAGGTAGTTATTGAATAATTACCAGAGTTAAAGCCGTCTGACTCATTTCTGGCGTTGCTTCCACCAAGGTGCCACCAGTTTGAGTGGCCAGTTCCTCTGCAGAACTTAATCCATCTGCAGGGTAAAAAATTGTGGTCTCAAGTAACGGCTCACCGGTCCAGTTTCCGGTTTCATCAACAACCCAATCAGCATCATGCAGATCATCACTCATTGATTTTGCAAGGCCTGCAGTTTCCGTTCCATTAAGAACAATCACAGGGAGCCGCCCATTAACATCCAGATTTGGATCAACGGACGCATCAATGCTTGGTGCGGGCACTGGATTTATTGGTGCAGCTGAAACACTTGCTTCAGGAACTGGTTCTTCAGCTACTGGAGTTGAATTCAAATTCATTAATTGAGTGCCAACAAGAAATAGTCCACCAACTGTGGCCAGAATTACCACTAGCGGGATAGTTACTTTTTGGTGAAAGGTTTGTGGGCCAGACATGGCAACAACCTAATTCTTAAGTTCGATACCCAGGCGACGAGCAGAGCGTGCTCTTTGGCGAGCAGCGCGCATACGCTGGAGGCGCTTGACCAACATTGGGTCAAATGCAAGAGCTTCTGGTTGATCAATAAGGGCGTTCAAAACTTGGTAGTAACGAGTTGCTGACATATCGAACTGTTCGCGGATTGCCTGTTCTTTGGCGCCGGCAAACTTCCACCACTGGCGTTCGAATTCTAGGATCTGCTGATCGCGCTCTGGGAGTACACCAGAGTTGTCAGCAGAGAGGGCACGCGCAACTTCATTCACATCCCCAATGCTAAACCTTGACCCTCTCAATTTACTGTCACCCCCCACCTCGGGGTGTCACATCAAGTGGTATTGAGGGCTACGACAAGATGGACAAGTGAATCCTTCCTCTACCCCCACTAAAGGTTGGCTTGCACTTTGGCTGGCGCTCACAACTATTTGGGGATTCTCATTCTTTTTCATCAAGGTAGCCAGCAGTTTTCTTGATCCATACGAACAGACTTTTGCTCGTATGGGCTTTGGCGCACTCGCGTTGATCATCATTGTGCTCGTGACGAGACGAAAGTTTATTGTTACTGGTCCAGCCATAAAGCATCTGGCTCTGATCACAGTGATGGCACAGGTAATTCCGTTCGCAATATTTGCTTGGGCTATCCATCACATTTCATCCATTGCCGCTGGCTTGCTTAATTCAACAATGCCGCTTTGGACCGCGATTTTGGCAGTACTTATGTTGCCGGAAGAAAAGCTAAACCCATTTCGAGTTGGTGGCTTACTCTTGGGATTCTTAGGCCTACTAGTTTTGCTTGGGGTTTGGGACGTTAACTTTCAATCCAATTGGCTGGCTTACACCGCATGCGCGCTTTGCACGATCGGATACGCCTTCTCTGCAATTTGGACTCGTAAACATGTAACGCCATTAAATCTTGATCCGATAAGTGCTGTTGCAACACAACTAACAATTGGCGCAACTATCTGCGCCGCTTTTGCCATTGCTTCACCACACGTAATCACTTCGTGGCCGATAACTGGAATTTTGGCTATCACTGCTCTGGGTGTGCTTGGCACTGGAGTTGCATTAGTAATTGGATTCGTAATTGTTAAACGTGCCGGTGCTATTGCGATGTCGACAGTGACCTATTCAATTCCAGTTGTATCAACTCTGGCTGGTGTGATCTTGTTGAAGGAAAAGCTTCACTGGTACGAACCAGTTGGTGCGTTAATTGTTTTGGTAGGCATTGCGATTGTGCAGGAACTTATCAAACCCAAAGGTGAAAAAGTTTCGGTAACTGCCTAGAAATAACTGGAGCCCCCTATCCGATTTGAACGGATGACATTCGCTTTACAAGAGCGACGCTCTACCACTGAGCTAAGGAGGCCGGGAAACTTACCTAAGTAAGTTCACCAGTTTCAAAGATTAGTGCATAAATCCTTGAAGCAAAAATGCGCCTATGAATAACGCTCTTTGCGAATCACTTCGGCTGCACTAACCCAAGCAACAATCGCATAATTTTCAAAGTATTCGGCTTCTAAATGGTTCATGATGCTCACACTTAACTCGCGAGATACCAAGCACTGAATCATGATGTTTCCACCATCAACATCACCAGCACGTCGGTTTCTAGGGCCTTCACCGTTTGCCGCAGTCACTGTGTAGCCAGACACTCCTAGCTGCTTTAGGTCCTTGGCTAACCTTGCTTTCAAGGCAATTTCAGCAACAATCGTTACCAATGAGACGGTGTTCAATTCTGACATTTCTACCCAACCATTCCTTCGAGTGACTGTGCCACTAAGACGATAAGCGGGATGCCAATCGTTAAATTAAACGGAAATGTAATTCCCAAGCTTGCCGCCAAATAGATTCCAGGATTCGCCTCCGGTAACGCAAGTCTGACTGCGGCTGGGGCTGCAATATAGGAAGCGCTTGCAGCTAAAACACCAAGCACCGCAGCGCCACCCATTGAAAGACCCGATAAGTATCCAAAGACCACACCTAGAACACCCGAAACAATTGGGAACAAGATTGCAAAAACAATTAGTCCCGCGCCCGCTGACTTAACGTCGCGCATTCGGCGTCCGGCCAAGGTTCCCATTTCTAATAAGAACAAAGTGAGCATGCCAATAAACAGTGCACCAAAGAATGGTTCGATTTTTGCGTAGCCAACAACGCCGGTAGCAAAACCTAAAACCAGACCGCCAACTAGCAACAAAATTGAGCGGCTCGAGAAAATTTCTTGTAGAGATTCACCCCATGAAACATCTCGCTTAAGGTGACGAGAACCGAGCATCAAACCTACGATGATGCCTGGGATTTCTAGCAAGGCTAGGAGTGTTGTAACAAATCCTTCGTATTGAATTGAAGACTGTTCTAGAAAAACTAAAGCTGCAGTGAAGGTAACCAGCGATGTGGAACCGTAATGAGCAGCAAGCGCACCACGATCAATTTCACTTAACTTTGTGATTTTCCCGCTGAACAAAAACGCCATAACTGGGATCAGCAAACCGAGAATGATTGTTGCCAGTGCCGGTATAGCAACATCACTTAAGTCAGATTCACGCAGCGCGACGCCACCCTTGATGCCGATGCCAAGCAAGAGGTAAATCGAAAGACCTTGATAAATCGGATCAGGTAATCGCAGGTCACCTTTAACCAAGACTGCAAGCAGGCCAATAGCAAATGCCAAAACTGGAGGCGAAGTTAAGTTCGCGATGATTACTTGCGCTGAAGAGTCCATTAATTTGATGCTAACAAATTAATTTGGAATCACTTACGGTTGGCGGATTTTTGCCAATTCGTAGAGTGCGATTCCGGCAGCAACGCCTGCATTTAAGGATTCGGTTTCATCAAACATCGGAATCGAGACGATCATGTCGCAGGTGTCTCGGACTAATCGAGACATTCCAGTGGCTTCGCCACCAACAACCAAAACGATCGGACCAGCTGCAACCTCTCTGCTGACATCTTGCACGAATGTGTCGCCATCGGAATCAAGTCCAATGATGGTGCAGCCTGCACGCTTGAATTCAACCAGTGATCTGGTTAGGTTCACGGCTCGGGAAACTGGAACTCGGGTTGCTGCTCCGGCTGAAGTTTTCCAAGCAGATGCAGTCATGCCCGCAGCTCGACGTTCTGGAACCAATACGCCATCAACGCCGAAGGCAGCCGATGATCGAATGACCGCTCCAAGGTTACGTGGATCAGTCACGCCATCAAGAGCAACTACGAAAGCTGCTTCATCATTATTGAAGGCATCTTCAAGGAGATCAATTGGATCAAGGTAAGAATATGGTGGGATACGAAGTGCGACACCTTGGTGAACAGCGCCATCGGTATTTCGATCTAGTTCAGTTCGTGGGGCTTCTAGGAACGGAAGTCCGCGGTCATTAGCAAGCTGCAAAATTTCTTTGACGCGATCATCGGCATCCATGAACTGCTGCATGTAAAGCGCATTTGCTGGAATGTTGGCGCGAAGTGCTTCCAGAACTGAGTTTCGTCCCGCTACCCATTCGATGCCGTCACGATCGCGGGGACGGCTTACGCGAGTAGAGCCACGCTTTTCGGCAGCTCTTTCAGCGGCACGTGCTCGCTTTGCAGCCGGGTGCTTATCGCGCTCAGTTGCCTTTGGCGTTGGACCGCGACCTTCAAGTTTTTGTTTACCGCGACCACCAGAGCCAGCGGTTGCACCTTTTTTGGAGGTGCGAATCGCACCTTTGCGCTTGGAATTGCCAGCCATTACTTCTCCAGATTCCAGCGCACACCATCAGATGTGTCTTCTAAGGCGATGCCGGCATTCCGCAAGGAATCGCGGATGGCATCTGCAGCATCAAAGTTTTTGTTTTCCTTAGCTGCGTTACGAACTGCTATTGATTGTTGCACAAAGTAATCAAGTGCTGATTCAAGTTGTTGTGCGTTCTTGCTGTCGTCAGCCCAGGTTGGTGAAAGTGGATCAACACCTAATACATCAAGCATTTGGCGAACTGAGGTTAGGCAACCTTTGAGACCAGCTGCATCTGCCTTCTTAGAAAGCAAAGTATTACCTTCGCCCACTACTTCATGAAGTACGGCAAGAGCCGCCGGAACGTTTAAGTCTTCATTCATCGCGTTTGCAAAATCTGAATTGATTGCTGATGCGGTTAACTCAACATCACCAACGATTGCAGCCGCGCGATCTACGAAGTTTTCAATTCGCTGGAAGGCAACTGCAGATTCTTGCAATGAGCTATCAGAAAATTCCAAGTTGCTGCGGTAATGCGCACTGGCTAAGTACCAACGCAGTTCAATTGGGCGAACTCGCTTTGCAACTTCAGTAACTACCAATGAGTTGCCAAGTGACTTCGACATTTTTTCGCCGGCTGTTGTGACCCAGGCGTTGTGCAACCAGAAATTTGCAAAGTCTTGTCCGGCTGCCTTTGATTGCGCTACTTCATTTTCATGATGTGGGAAAACTAAATCCAATCCACCGCCATGAATATCAAATGCATCACCTAAGTAAGCCTGTGCCATCGCGGAACATTCGATGTGCCAACCAGGTCGACCATTACCCCAAGGCGTTGGCCATGATGGTTCGCCAGGCTTTACCGATTTCCAAAGTGCGAAGTCGCGGGAATCTTTCTTACGTGACTCACCTTCGGAATCGCCAGCAGGAAGTAAGTCATCAATTTTTTGTCCGGAAAGTTTTCCGTAATCCGCAAACGAGCGAACATCAAAGTAAACATCGCCATCGGCAGCGTAAGCATGTCCACGTTCGATCAAAGTTTGCATTAACTCGATCATCTGAGTGATATGGCCGGTTGCGCGTGGTTCAACAGTTGGTGGGGTGCAACCAAGGATTTCGTAAGCTTTTTGGAATTCGCGCTCGTAGTGCGCAGCAACTGCCCACCATGGTCGATTTTCTACAGATTCTTTTGCCAAAATCTTGTCATCAATGTCAGTTACGTTGCGAACTAGCGTTACTTCGTAACCGGATACTCGAAACCAGCGAGCCAGAACGTCGAAAGCTACACCGGAACGGATGTGTCCAACGTGTGGGGCGGATTGCACGGTTGCGCCACAGACATACATTGAAACTTTGCCGTCAACCAACGGAGTAAATTCTCGGACTGCTCGAGTTGCAGTGTCATAAAGGCGCACTGTTCAAGGTTACCGATCTTGCGGGGCTTCTAATAATGCTGAAGCGATGGCTGCGACACCTTCGCCACGGCCAGTTAGGCCTAGGCCGTCTGTTGTGGTGCCTGCTACTGAGACCGGTACTCCACCTAATGCTTTAGACATTGCAGATTGAGCTTCTTCGCGGCGAGACCCAATCTTTGGTGAATTAGCAATAACTTGAACGCTGACGTTCACGATTTTCCAACCAGCACTCGAAATCAATCTCTGCACTTCGGCTAACAGGTCAGCGCCCGATGCCCCAGACCACTTTGGATCTGAAGTACCAAACACTGAACCCAAGTCACCCATGCCAGCCGCAGACAAGATTGCGTCGCATGCAGCATGTGCTGCTACGTCACCATCGGAGTGACCTTCGCAGCCTGAAGTTTCATCTGGCCAGCTCAAGCAAGCTAAAGACATTAGACGCCCACTTACTAACGGATGAACATCAACACCAGTTCCAATACGCAAGTTACTCACTTGTTGCCTCCAACAAACTCAATGCATGCTGCACATCTGCCATCGTTGTTATCTTCAAAGACCGTTCATCGCCTGCAACTGTCAAGACAGGTATCCCAAGCGCGTCCATCAATCCTGCGTCATCAGTCGCAACTACTTCTGGATTTTGATATGCCAAATCTAAAGTTGCTCGATCGAAACCTTGTGGAGTTTGAACTCGGCGTAATTGATTTCGATCTACGGTTTCAATCGCAATCCCGTTATTGTTCACGCGCTTGATTGTGTCCACTAGAGAAAGCACTGGGATAACTGCCTTGGCACCATTGCGAACTGCATCCACAACATTCTTCGTCACTTCAATTGGCACGAGTGGTCGAGCTGCATCGTGGACTAAAACAATTGAGACATCTTCCGGAACCATACGTAGGGCCTTTGCAACTGACTCTTGGCGATGTTCGCCACCGGCAACGATATGAATCTCAGCATCAACTTGAGCTAGTTGCGCGCTGGCTTCATCTAATGCATCTGCAGGAGCTGCGATTATCAAAACGTCGGCGACTGCGCTCATTGCTAATGCGCTACGAGTAAGTAACGACAGACCACCTAAGGCAAGAAATGCTTTCGGAACGTCCGCACCTAAGCGAACCCCTGATCCAGCGGCAGGAATAATTGCCGCCACTCGTCCAGTAGCGGCAGTCGACATTAGGAAGCCAATACCTCGTCGAGGACTTCCTCGGCGCGAACTTCATTAGTTTTTTCAGCTAATGCGATTTCGCTAATCAACTGAGTGCGAGCGCGAGCAAGCATGCTCTTTTCCCCAGTTGAAAGTGGCTTCTTTTGCGCGCGACGCCATAGGTCACGAACAACTTCGGCAACTTTAATAACGTCACCTGAGGAAAGCTTTTCGGTATTTGCCTTGAATCGGCGGGACCAGTTCGCAGGATCTTCAACATATGGCATACGGAGCACGCCAAAAACTTTTTCTAGGCCAGCTTGGCTAGTCACATCGCGGACACCAACCAAGTCCAAATTGTCGGATGGCACACGAACTGTCAGATCACTCTGATGAACGCGAAGTACTAAATACTCGCGTTCTTCGCCCTTGATGGTGCGCTTTTCTTTAGAAATGATGTCTGCTGCGCCGTGATGAGGGTAGACGACAGTTTCTCCGACTTTGTAGGCCATTTAAATTGATCCTTTGGTTGCCTTGAACCTCAATTCTACCACGCGACACGCCGCCTGGATGCCACAAAAACCCTTAAAACAATGGGTTTTTTGGCCCATTTCTAATACCTCCCAATTTGGCGCTTTGGTGCGATGGTTGCAAAAAACCTGAAATATCACGCAAGTAGACTTAGGGATAACAGATTTTTGAATAAGCATTTGATCTAAAGGGGACTAGTTTCATGGCACGTAAGAACATCGCAGTCGCAGCATTCCTAAGCGCTGCAGTACTTCTGCTTAGTGGTTGTGCCACCGGCTTTGATGCGGCAACTAATACCCAAGGTGACTCCGGAAACGGCCGTAGCGTTGACGTGGGTGCACTTCAAATTCGCAACGCCACAGTTGTAGTTGATCCTGCCGATACCTCTCGTGCCACAGTCTTGATGACCATCATTAACACTGACGATGCCACTGACGATGTTCTAGACGGCGTAGCTGCAGCAAAGACTGTGGGTGTATCTGGTGAAGTAAACATTCCACTGCCACATAAAGAGGTAGTAAATGTTGGATTTGAATCTGAATACCGCATTGTTCTTACTGGCGTTACCGGTGCACTAGAGCCAGGAACTTTTGTGAACCTGTCATTTATGTTCAGTAGCGGTCAGTCAGCACCAATGTCACTGCTTATCAACGAAAAGTCTGGCTTCTACGCTGACATCGAAATTCCAGCTGCTGCAGCTGAAGCTGTAACTCCAGAACCAGTTCCAAGCGCTTCCTAAAAAGCTAACTAAGAAGTTGGCTCCGGAGTAGCAGCGTCAGTTTCTTCCTCAGCATCTTCTTCTAACGGCTCTTCAGATGGGAATTCGGTTGGGTCATCTGATGGGAATTCGGTCGGTCCAGTTTCTATCGAACCCTCAGGAGGCGCGGATGGCTCTGGCAGTCCTATCGAAACCGCATCTACTGCAACCAGTCGAACCTGTTCTGGCACTTCGGTGTAACCCGAAGTGATCATTACTCCTTGAGAGTCCAAGCGAAGCGCATACCGAGCAAATGCCCGACCAGCTAATTCGTTTGCGCCTTCACAAACGGTTAACGTGAATTGATTTAGTGCCTGCCACGGAAGGGAAGCGACATCGTTTCCGGCAGCTGGAACTGGTGGTAATGAAGCATCCAATGCGGCTGCAACGATAGACCCAGATGTTGTGGGAACCATTTGGGTGCCAGCTGAAATGACAGTGTCTACATCTAGAGAGACTGCTTCCAGATCTGTTTCAGCCATAATACTAATCGTTAATGATGAATTGTTTGTTACGAACGATGCAGGAACTATAGCAAGGGTTCCTTCCACTTCAAGTTCAGCAAGAACTGCTTCCGTATCGAATGCTTCATCGGAAACTAATCCACCTGGAATTGAAGGCCACCCAACTGAATCAAGGCGAGACATCCACTCATTCAATGATGCAATGTCTTGTGGTCGAGTTACCGCTCGCAGCACAACCGGTGTGTCCGTTAACTCGATTTCTGGATTTAAATCTTGTAACTCTTGATCAGCCCAAGAGGACATTCCACCAGAAAGTGCTCTATGAAGCAGCGCAGGAGTAAAGACTATTCCGTCTAATCCTTCAACTGTTAGCGTCACGGCTACAGCGTCAATACCTACAGGAGAACTTGCAACCGCGGTACATGTTGGAGTTTGTCCAGGTGAGGTGATGAATATATCTGCTGGGGTTTCAACGTCCACTTCTGGATCGATTATTGATACCGAAAGATCAGCGCAGTTTTCCGAGACTCCATCTATCCAAGCCTGAGTAACTTCAGCAAGTTCGGGGGTGGTGGAGACAGCTACCTCACCAGGTACGCAAGTTACATAACGCTCGGCGAGATCAGCCTTAAACTCCGGTGGCATTGGTGGAGTGCAAGCCGAAACCAACAAAGCAACTAGTGCTAATCCAATTACATTCTTAGTTCTAGTCATTTCTAGTCCACACGACTTTCTTTAGTTGCTTTAACTAACACGTGTGTGCGACCGCAATCGCGATCGCACACACTTTTTGCTACTTATTAATTACTACTAGCTACCTTGCTTTGCGAACCAAGCAGCCTTCTTTAGATTTGCTCCTGTGAAACCTGCGTAGCCCTTGAAAGGCTTCTTGCTGCAGGTTTCAACTGCGTAACTTGCGAATGCAGCAGTTGCCTTACCCTTTTCACCCACACCCATTGGAATAATCACGTAGGTAACGATTGATAGTGGGTATCCACCATCTACCTTCTTTGTGAAGTCAATGTTCATGGTGCCATCAGGACCAACGGTCTGCTTTGAAAGCGCCTTTGATGTAGTTGCAACTGTTGGCTTAACAAACTTTTTGCCAACCTTGATTGCAGCTTTGCCAACCTTTACATCTACGTCTGATAGGTCTACGTAGCCAATGGAGTTAGCTGTGGTCTTTACTTTGTAGGCCATGTCCGATGAAACTGAAACGTTTGCACCAGTCTTCATGCCTGCCCAAGCCTGATTTGCATTTGGCCAGATTCCGCCAACGTTTTCATTCAAGTATTCCTGGAAGTTCTGTGTTGTTCCAGAGTTTGTGGAACGGTATACCGGAGTGATAGTTGCATCTGGCAACTTTGCCTTCTTGTTTAGCGCAACAAGCTTTGGATCGTTCCACTTGGTGATGCTGCCGTCAAAAATTCCACCAATAGTCGCGGCATCAAGGTTTAGATCCTTTACGCCATCGATATTGAATACCATCGCAATTGCACCACCAATTACAGGTGCGTATGTGACAGCATGTGTTGGCTTTGCTTCAGATGAACCGTATGGTGAATCCGATGCTGCGAAGTCAACGGTCTTTGCAACTAGAGCCTTGCGGCCAGCTCCTGAACCTGTAGCAGCATAAGAAACTTTGTTTCCTGTCTTGGCTTGGTACTGAGTCGCACACTTATTTAGAAAGTTATATGCGAATGAGGAACCGGAACCAGTGATGTCTACTTCAGCTGCTTGAGCTGGAGCGGCAGCGAATAGTGAAGCAGATACAGCGGCGGCGGCCACTGCGCTTACTAGAGTGCGGCGCATTTTTTCTCCTTTTGGAAATGTGCCGGGTTTTCCGGCTCAGATCCAGTTCAACATCTGTTGGTTACGGCTAGTTCACTTTCAGGAATCGTTTAGGTGATTTCTAGGTAAACAATTGGTGTTGATTTAACCGAAACGTCCATTTACATAGTCTTCAGTTCGCGGATCATTTGGTGATGAGAACAAATCATTGGTCGCACCAAATTCAACTACATGACCCGGTTGACCTTCTTCGGCTAAGAAGAAAGCGGTTTGGTCTGAGACTCGCTGCGCTTGCTGCATATTATGAGTAACAATTACTACCGTCATATCAGTTGATAGCTCTCTGATTGTCTCTTCAATTCGACGAGTTGATCCAGGATCAAGTGCTGAACATGGCTCATCCATCAAAAGAATTTCAGGAGATAAAGCAAGTGAGCGCGCGATACATAGTCGCTGCTGTTGACCGCCGGAAAGAGAACCAGCTGGAGCATCGAGACGATCTTTTACTTCATTCCAAATACTTGCCCGGTTTAGGCAGCTTTCAACCAGTTCGTCTTCGTTACTTACGCGTCTATTACTTAAACGAAGGCCTGCCAGAACGTTGCCTTTGATCGTCATCGTTGGGAATGGGTTTGGTTTTTGAAACACCATTCCAACGCGTAATCGAATACTAACCGGATCAACACCAGGAGCATAGATGTCTTCATTATCAAGATAGATTGAGCCAGCTAATCCAGCACCTGGTATCAGTTCATGCATCCGATTCAAAGTGCGAATGAAAGTTGACTTACCACATCCGGAAGGACCGATTAAGGCTGTAACTGAATTTGTTGGGAAATGTAACGATACATCCGATAAAACATGTCGATCTTTGAACCAGACGTGTATCTTTCGCGCTTCAAGATGACTCTCAGCATCCAAAACGGCAATGTTTGAATTCGCTATCTTTGTATCCATTGTGCCTTCTCCTAGTATCGTCAACTTTAAATTCCCCTCTACTTAACTTTTTGCGATGTTAGTGCTCGCGTTGTGCCGAAAATCAAACCGACAACTGCCAGCAACAAGAAGGCAGCTGCCCAAGCGCGCGCCCTTCCAGTGTCAAAACCAGCTGTCAAGAATGTAAAGATGTAGAGCGGCAACGAGGCCATGTCACCGGTTAAGGGATTGGCATTAGTTTGGGCAGTAATTCGAGTTGTTAGAACAAGTGGTGCTGTTTCACCAACGACACGAGCGATGCCGAGCAAAACTGCAGTTACCAATCCAGTTTTGGCAGCGGGCATAATCACTTGGAAGAAGGCCCGACGTTGTGGGGCACCTAAAGCCAAAGCGGCAGACCGCAGGTCCCCAGGAACCAGTTTTAAAACTTCTTCACTCATTCGTACAACAGTTGGCAGCATTAATAATGCAAGAGCTAAAGCCCCAAGCCATCCCGCTGCTCGAGAAATTCCAGATGAGATAAAAACTGCATAGATAAATAGTCCGGCGACGATCGAGGGTAGGCCACTCATAGACTGTGCAAAAAATCTCACTGGACCACGAAAGCGTCCTCGTGTCTCAGTCAAGTAGACCGCAACCGCTATTCCCAATGGAACAGAAATCAAAGTTGCAATTCCAACAATCAAAAAAGTTCCAAGAAGCGCATGTCCAGCGCCACCATAGTCAAGAGATGTTGTTGTAGTTATGTACTCATTATTTTGATAGACAAAGTGTGCGCTCATTGCCTTGAGGCCAAAACTTATTACTGAGTAAAGAACTGAGCCGAGCATTATCGAAATGAATGTGGTGGCAAAAAGTACGCCAACATTTAGCGACGAGTCCGCTAGGCCCCTTCGTCCTCTTGTTGATATCGCTGCAAAGCCAGCAAGCGCAAACTGTAAAGGCAGGAATATGAACAGCAAAGTTATAGGGCCTGGAATCTGAAAGATTGATCCCAAGGTGAATGCAATTAAGGCTGGCAGAGTAGAAGCCAGCATTATTTTTGCCATGTGCGACGAAGAGCGAACTTTCCAAGGCGCAGCATTTGTTGGTCTGGGCAAAAGCTCAAGAGTTGTCATTAGCTAGCCATCTTTCGCTCTGCACGCTGAACAATCGAAGTTGCGATCATGTTGACAATTAACGTGACTATAAAAAGTAAAACTCCGGCTGCCATTAAAGCGCTCAGTTCATCTTCTGGAGCCTCGCTAAACTTGGCCACAATTAAGGATGCAATGGAACCACCCTTAGGTTCCAAGATCTTGAACAAGTTGACCTCAAAAACTAGATTCAAAACAAAGAAGATCGCTACTGTTTCGCCCAGTGCTCTTCCTAGTCCCAAGAGAATTCCACCAAGAATTCCACTTTTTGCATTTGGAATTACTACGCGACGCATGGTCGAAAAATTTGTGCCACCAAGAGCTGATGCTGCCGAGATTAAATCTTTATCAACGCGCCCCATTACCTCACGACTCACAGAAGTAATGATTGGCGTGATCATAATTCCAATCGTCCAGGCTGCTACGAAAGGGGCACCTTGCGCATTCCCAAATTCATTTTGAAAAATTGGGATGAAGCCAAGATGTTGAGTTAACAGCTGGGACCATTGCACTGCTTGAGGTAAGAGAACCATCATTCCCCACAACCCAATCACGATGGAAGGTAATGCGGCCAAGAGGTCGACGAGTGATATCGCGACTTTTGCTACCTTAGGAGGTGCCATGTATTCGATGAAATATGCAACTGCAACTGAAGTTGGCACCGCAATGATTAATCCGAGAAGTGCAATAACTAATGTGCCAACAATCATCGGTAAGATTTGGTAAGTGCCAGTTGTGTTATCCCAGGTAGACCCAGTTAAAAACGCAGTGCCTTGGCTGGTAAATGTCGACCAAGAACGAATTCCCAAAAATACGACGACTCCAACAACAAGAGCGAGTGTGAAAAGTGCGGCGGATGTCGAAATAGCAAAGAAAGCGCGATCACCCTTGGCAACTTGACGGGTGTTCATCGGGGTGCGCTGGATATCTAAACTCACCCCCAAAGACTAGAAAGTCAAGGGATACAGCGCGTGCAAACTAGGTGAACACCAAGTGAACTGCTTTGGAATTCTTTACGCTTCGAAGCGGTAACCCAGGCCACGAACCGTTGTGAGATAAACCGGATTTGCTGGATCTGGCTCAATTTTGGATCGAATCCGCTTTATGTGAACATCAAGCGTCTTCCCGTCGCCCACATAATTTGAGCCCCAAACCCGATCCATCAACTGACCTCGAGTCAAAACCCGACCTGAATTACGCATTAGGAATTCAAGTAACTCAAATTCCTTCAGAGGCATCGCTACAGCTGTGCCGTTTACCGATAAGGCATGGCGTTCAACATCCATACGAATTGGTCCACCCTCAACCGCGCCAACCGTATCAATTTCAAAGTCACCACCACGACGAAGCACTGCCTTAATTCGGGCTAGCAGCTCACGGGTCGAGAAAGGTTTAGTTACATAATCGTCAGCACCAAGTTCAAGCCCGACAACTTTGTCGATTTCTGTATCTTTAGCAGTCAACATAATCACTGGGACGTTTGATTTAGTTCGGATGTATTTGCAGACTTCTGTGCCAGAAACTTCTGGAAGCATTAGATCCAGAAGAACTATGTCTGGATTCTTGGAATCAAACAGCTTCATGCCTTCAGCACCGTTTGGTGCCAAAATCACATCGAAACCTTCGCGTGACAACATGAATTGAAGCGCATCGCGAAATGATTCTTCATCTTCGATGACTAAAACGCGTGTCATTTACCTGTGACCTCCGTAGGAGTACCGGCACCATTTTGGTACGCGGGGAAACGTAATGTAAAAGTAGAACCTTGACCGACTTGGGACCAAACTAAGCAATCGCCACCGTGATTGGCACAAACATGTTTCACAATTGCCAAACCAAGTCCAGTGCCGCCGGTGTCACGGGACCGAGCTGGATCGACTCGATAGAAGCGCTCAAAAATCCGACTTTGAGATTCTTCTGGAATTCCAGGTCCTTGATCAGTAACGGAAATCTCAATGACATCATCGTTGCGACGAGCACCGACTCCAACTCTGGTGTTACTTGGCGAATACTTAATCGCATTAGAAATCAAATTATTTAGAGCAAC
>Ga0208311_1000268_pt1 | contig 15334 bp, 15 predicted proteins | sample Colrivmet1562A02_FD_187683 | JGI IMG/M metagenome (GOLD analysis project Ga0208311, IMG submission 187683) | Estuarine microbial communities from the Columbia River estuary - metaG 1562A-02 (SPAdes) (version 2) | ecosystem: Environmental > Aquatic > Marine > Intertidal zone > Estuary | place... | reverse complement strand
TTGCGCTGAACTTGCTGCCGAAGTATCAGCGGCCCGCACTGCGTAACCATCAACTGCCGAATTGGCAAAAGGCGGAACATTCTCTGGCGACACCACATCTTGAGCCAGCACAAGGCCGGTCGCTAGATCAACGCTCACATTGATGGGCGCCGAAGCCACACAAGCCGCTAACACCAACTGCCGAGCATCGCCAATGGGGATCAATGCTTTGGTTGCAGACGGAGATGCAGAATCTTTCGGCGACACATCTAAGACCGTACAAGACGGACAGCGCAAGACAGATAGTTCAAGGCAGATAGTTCAAGACAGATAGTTCAAGACAGATAGTTCAAGACAGATAGTTCAAGACAGATAGAGACCAATCCCACGAACGACCCGCATTCACATCTCTACACTTGTCACAATGAGCGAAATGCCGAACCATGTCAGCCACTTGCCTCTTGAGGGCTTGACTGCGATGTGGCAAGAGGTCACCAGCGGCAATACCGAAACCCTGACTCTGCATTTCGAAAATGAGTCGTGGACTGTCAATAGCCAGATATCTGGCCTTGACATCCAATATGTCTTACGCTTCACCGCAACCTGGCAACTTCAGCAGATGCTGTTGTTCCGCGACCTCGAAGAACCCGACTTATGGCTTGCCAATGATGGTCGCGGCAAGTGGGGCGAAGTCAACGGTGCTCAGGTCCGCGATCTTGGGGGCTGCACCGATCTTGACGTTCGAGGTAGTTCATTTAGTCGCGTGATGGGAATTCGAAAACTAGCCATTGATATTGGTTCGTCATCGTTCGTTGATTCAGTAGTCGTTGATCCCGAAACTCTCGGCATTACTCGTTCGCGTTTGACGTATACACGTCAGGGAAAACAATTGTGGGTTGTTCAACGCGATGACGACCACGACGACCACGAAGTTGAAGTTGATGCTTACGGACTACCGCTCGATATTCCTGGACACTTCACGCGTTTGAGTTGAATATCAGATAACGGTACGCAACCAAGAACGAAGACCATCACCAAATTCGGCGTGCTCTAGTCCTGCCTCAATGACTGCTTCAATCCAGCCAAGTGGATTGCCAATGTCACGACGACCAATGTGTGAAATCACACCATGCAACGGGGATCGTTCTGCCTGAATCGACAAAGCATCGGTGAGTTGAATTTCTCCCGTTCCACCGGGCGCCAAACCATCAAGCACATCAAAGATGTCGGGAGTCAATGCATAGCGGCCAATAATCGCCAGATCACTTGGCGCTTCTTCAACCCGTGGCTTTTCTATAACGTTTGCAATAGGCAGCGATTCGATTCCATCAGCGAGCACTAACGGGCCAACTGGGGTCACGATTCCGTACCGAAACAATTCTTCGCGTGGCATGCGCTTGAGGGCGACTGCACCAACTCCCGTTGTTTGCGTCAAAGTGGCGAGGTCGGTCAAGAGACTCGAGTCCTGCATTAACTCATCGGGCAACATCACAAAAAATGGCTCTGCCCCGACCAGGTCGCGAGCACATGCCACGGCGTGTCCCAATCCTCGAGGCGCATCTTGATATGCGAAGGACACTCGCACGTCGTTTCCGTAACGACGCAACTGTTCGGCCAGGGCTCCGCGTCCTTGTTTTTCGAGGCTGGCCTCCACATCGGGCGACGACGCGAAATACTGCTCAATTGCGGGCTTCGCTCGACTTGTGACGATCACCAGATGATCGACTCCCGCGCCGAGGGCTTCGTCCACGATCAACTGCAAGGCCGGCCGCTCCAAAATGGGGAGCAATTCTTTTGGCACAGCCTTCGTTGCGGGCAACATGCGGGTGCCCTGACCAGCGGCTGGGACAACTGCCGTGCGGATGCGTGGGGGTAACGCCATGCTCTGACTCTAGACTTTGGACTCCGGAGAACAGCCTGATGCCTATTTACGTTTACAAATTCACCGATACTGGCGAGACCATTGAAGTCCACCAAGCCTTTACCGACGATGCCCTCACCGAATACCCCCACCCCTCAGACGGCACAGTGCGCGCCGTGAAAAAGGTTTTTCAGCCAGTTGGCGTGACCTTTAAGGGTGGCGGGTTCTACAAGACCGACAGCCGTGGGGGTTCATCAAGTACGACCCCTTCAACGACAGCAACGACGACAAGCGACACTGCCGCACCTTCGGCACCCGCAGCCACTCCATCGACGCCCGCTCCGGCATCGACTCCGTCAAGTTCGCCGTCAACGCCAGCTTGAGGCCGCAATCGCCAAGATGGCGATTCCAAAAGCAACGCGATAGATCACGAATCCATCAAACGACTTTGAGCGAATCAGTTTCAAGAGTCCTGCAACCGCCAACCATCCCGAGATTCCTGCGGTGATAATCCCGATAATCATCGGCATGAGAAGACCTTCAGGAATTCCATCTTTAAACAACTCAATCAATTTGACAGCAACGGCACCTGCCGTCACTGGCACACTGAGCAGAAATGAAAATCGCACAGCCGTATCGCGATCAAATCCCAAAATACGTGCAGCCGAAATACTGACACCCGAGCGAGATGTTCCTGGATTCAAAGCCATGACTTGCGCCAAACCAATCAACGTTGCGTCGCGCGCACTCATTACTTCAAACTTTCTTTCGCCACGACGACGATCGGCCCACGCCAACAACAAACCAAAGAAAATCAACGACGCGGCGATGATCACTGGCTTACCGAGATGCTCATCGATCCAATCACCGACGAACGCTCCTACTAAGGCAGCAGGAATACTCGCAACAACTAAAAGCCAAGCGAGGCGCCCCTCAGTGGTGTGCGGTTTCTTTTTCTGCACGACCATGCGGAGACCATCACGCACATAGACCACAAGATCTTTACGGAAATAAGCGATAACTGCGATGAGTGTGCCAAGGTGCAGTGCAACATCAAAAGCTTTTTGGACTGATACATCTGAAAAATCATTCCAACCAAAAAGCCACGGGACCAGCAGCAAGTGCCCACTTGATGAAATTGGTAGAAATTCGGAGAGCCCTTGCACGAGACCTAAAACGATGGCGTGAATAATCGGCACGCACCATGTTTAGTGCATTCTCAGTTGCCTAGCCGTGCACTCTTGGTCAGGCACCGCTCATGGTGACATCGTGAATGACAAGCGATACACCGGTTGCGCTCATCGGCAACCATTCAAGGTCACCACCGACTTCGGCGATATCGAGCAACATCTTTTGCAGGGTTGACGCAATCGTAAATTCGCGAACTGGTGCGCCCACGGTTCCGTTCTTGATCAATAATCCGGCAGCGCCCGTACTGAAGTCACCAGAAACGGCGTTGACCCCCGAGTGCAGACCTTGAACTTGTTGAATCAAGATGCCGTCGTCGATACCCGCCACTATCTCGGCCTGGCTTCGAAGACCTGGAACGATCTGCAGCGCTAAGCAACCAGCACTCGGCGAACCGCCGTAGCCGCCTCGTAAACCATTGCCAGTTGGTGCCATGCCCATTCGGCGAGCCGAGTACGAGCTCTGTACAAACTTCTGCAGCACGCCATCTTGAATCAGCGCATTGCGACGAGCCGCCAAACCTTCACCATCGATATCGGTTGCGGTGTAAGCCAACGGGTTCGTTGGGTCATCAACCAAAGTCAGTAACGGATTAGCTACTGCTTCACCTATTCGATTGGCAAACAAACTGCGGCCTTTGACAACACTTTCACCATTCAGTGTTCCGCCAATGATGCTGAGGAATTGCGCGGTCACAAAAGGATCGAGCACAACTGTAATTCGTCGGCTTTCGGGTTTCGTGGCACCAAGTAATCGTGTCGCACGATCGACAGCCTCACGTGCCGCACGCTCGAGATCTAACTCTTCAACGTTACGCCCAACTGCAAAACCAAAACCAGTTTGGGTTTCATCACCATCGTCAGCCAATGTGCCGACACTTAGGTAACAACCATTTTCACGACCAGCTACGCGAATACCAGTCGTGGTCGCGACTGCAGCTTCGCCAAAAGCGTCTGAATAGTTCGAATCATCAACACGCACGCGCGAGTCGCCGGCGAGCGTCAACTTTTCTAGCAACTTGGCGAGTTCAATCTTGCGCGCTGTTGTGGTGTTTTCAAGACTGTCGTCCCACAAACTTTGCGGAACTACCGCGACGCCATCTGGTTCTGCTAATCCCGACCATTCGTCGGGTTCGCCATAACCCAAATTATCCCGGGCCTCAGCGAGCACCTCGGCGATTTGTGACGGATCAAGAGTTCCGCAATACGAGGTGCCAGTTCGACCATCGCGAATGACTCGGATTCCGATGCCTTCACTTTGTGCCGATACGAAGTGTTCAACTTCACCTTCGTAGACACGCACTTCAGTTGACAGGCCGCGACTGACATAAGCCTCAACTTGCTCGCCCGGCTTGGCCATTGCGACAACTCGTTCAGCGATCGTCAATAGTTCGCCACTGCGATCTGGGGTACTCATGATGCAGTGCCACCAATTGTCATCGACTTCACGCGCAAAGTTGGCTGTCCGTCTCCGACCGGAACACCTTGACCGTCTTTGCCGCACGTACCGGGGTTGCCCATCGCGAAGTCGTTACCGAGACGATCGATATCTCGCAATACCTGCGGACCGTTGCCAATCAAGTTTCCTTCGCGCAATGGCTCAGTGATTTCACCATTTTCAATCAGATATGCCTCGGTCATACCAAAGACAAAGTCCCCAGTCGCGGTATTCACGCTTCCGCCACCGAGGTGAGCCACATAGACACCATTTGGCGTGTCCTTAATGATGTCGGTCGGATCTTCTTCGCCGTTCAACACATATGTATTGGTCATACGAACCATTGGCAAGTCTTTGTATGACTGTCGACGACCGTTACCACTTTGAGGGCGGCCTTCTTTGCGGGCTCGCAAGTAGTCCCACATGTAGTCGGTAAGGACTCCGTTTTCGATGAGCACGTTGTATTGCGAAGGGTGACCCTCATCGTCAATAGCAATCGCACCCCACTCATGAGTCATCGTGCCATCGTCAACCAAAGTAACGAGTGGTGATGCAACGAGTTCACCAACTTTGCCCTTGTACACACTGGCGCCTTTGGCAACAAGATCTGCCTCAAGACCGTGACCACATGCCTCATGGAACAACACTCCGCCACTTCCGGCCTTGATCACGACTGGCAACGAACCAGATGGCGCCGGGCGTGCCTTCAACTTGGTGAGCGCCCGACCGGCCGCGGCGCGCGCCACATCTTCAACCTGAACTTTGTCGAAAAGTTCAAAACCCATGGTGTGGCCAAGCGAGTCAAAACCAGTTTGCATGCCAGCGTCACCATTAGCCACTGCACTCACGCGCAACAATGTGCGAACGCGTTCATCATGAGCAACAAGACCATCACTATTGGCAATCACAATTCGAGTACGTCCATCGGAGTAACCAGCCGACACTTGTGAGATGGCTCCACCAGCAGAACGTGCAGCATCATCAACTCGGCGCAACAGTTCGACCTTTGCGGCTTTGCCGATACTCGAAGGATCAATTTTGATGGGGCTCACGATTCGCGATGGCTGCGTTGTCAAAGCAATCACTTTCGTGCCACCGCCACCTTGGCGGGCTGCTTCGGCAGCAACGCGTGCCGCCGCCATTAAACCCGCTTCAGAAAGATCGGCCGTGTGAGCAAAGCCTGTCGTTTCACCAGCAATCACCCGGATGCCCGCTCCACGGTTGCGGCCCGTCGACAGCTGCTCAATCTTGCCGTCGTCAAGGCCGACTCCAGTACCGCGCCAATCGGATGCAAACACTTCAGCAAAGTCGGCACCGGTTCGTAAACCTTCGGCCAACACACGTTCAAGGATGTCGTTGTCAATCACGGAGCAATCCTACATTGGGGTCGTGAGAGCGGTCCGCTGTCGAAACTTCGGATCAACCCGTCGGCGAGGAGTCACAACAAAGAATCTGCCAACGAGAACTCAAAACCGCGACATTGCGCTCGACATTGCTGGTTTTTCTGCCTGAATATTTGCAATGACTTGCGACCATGCGTCCTCTAATGACCGCTAATTCCCTAGATTGGCGGGGTGGATGCGATCGAAGACACCGCCTCTGGGCAACGCGAACATCGCACCTTTTGGTGGAAAGAGGCGCTCATCATGGGTGTCTTCTATTTGTTCTACTCGTGGAGTCGCAATCTTTTTGGCTCGGCCCATATTTCGCTTGAGACCGGCGATACACCATTACGCGCTTTCCATAATGCCGAACGAATTATTCAACTCGAGCGAGCAATCGGTCTTTTCCACGAAGAATCGGTACAAGATTGGTTCCTCCCATTCCGTGGGTTTATCCGCTTTTGGAACACGTACTACGGCACTGCTCATTTCCTCGTGACATTTGCAGTCTTCTGGATTCTTTTCGTCAAGCGCAAAGACGTCTTTCCTCAATGGCGTAACACTTTGGCAATCACAACAGCGCTCGCGATTATCGGATTTTCGCTGTTCCCACTCATGCCGCCACGTTTGCTTGATTCACCTTGTCCAGCCCAGGGTGGATTCGGAGGCGCATGCATTGAAAGCAAGTACCGCGACGAAGGCCCCGATGGATTGCCCAAGACTGAAGACGATGGATCATTCGGATTCGTTGACACTCTGCCCAAATACGGTGGAGCGCTATGGACGTTCGATTCAAAGGCCATGAAGAGTATTTCGAATCAATATGCCGCGATGCCGAGCATGCATATTGGTTGGAGCAGTTGGTGTGCCTTCGCCATGTGGCCACTCATGCGGAGACGCTGGGCCAAGATTGCCGTCTTGCTCTACCCCGCCGCGACTTTGTTCTGCATCGTCGTGACCGGAAATCACTATTGGATTGATGGGGTCGGGGGCCAATTAGCGCTCGCAATCGGAGCCTGGGCCGGATGGGCGCTCCACCGCCAGAACCAACGACGCCTTGATCGTAAATTCTTCGCTGCAGCCACCGTCGAACCCGTATCCCTGCCTGATTGACCCCTGTCACGCCCCTGCTGCGAGCCCAATTCTGTGACACGGGTACGCAGAGATAGCGTAAAGAACGTTATGACGATCGAATCCATCCGAGAGCCAGCTGATCTGCGCCGATTGTCCTATAACGAAGTCGACGAACTCGCTGGCGAGATCCGCGATTTCATTGTTCAAGCAGTCGCCACAAACAGCGGACACCTTGGTTCAAATCTCGGAGCAGTCGAACTCACTTTGGCTCTTCACCGTGTTTTTGATTCACCCACCGATGCCATTTTGTGGGATACCGGCCATCAGGCGTACGTCCACAAAATTGTGACCGGACGCGCCGCTGGCTTTGCTCAGCTTCGTCAAGCCGATGGATTGTCGGGCTACCCAAGCAGAGAAGAAAGCAAGCACGACTACATCGAAAACAGTCATGCTTCAACGGTTCTGTCATACGCATACGGAATGTCAGTTGCTCGAGACGCTGGCACCGACAAGCACCGCCATATCGTCGCCGTGATCGGTGATGGGTCAATGACCGGCGGCATGGCGTATGAAGCCCTCAACAATCTTGGCCATAGCAAACAACGCGTGATCATCATCTTGAATGACAATGGCCGCAGTTACGCCCCAACAATTTCGAATCTCACCCAGCAACCCGCTGCCCTGACATCAGTAGACAAAACCCCTCTTCCCGACCGCATCACCGAAAAACTCTCGAACAGCCTCACGCGAATCCGCATGAATCCGTTGTATGTGTCGCGCCAACGAAAAATTGAATCGTGGTTGCAGAGCCTCCCCGTCGTTGGCCAACAAGCCGAGAAGGGTATGGAAGCGGTCAAAGCCGCCGTACGCGAATTCTTGCAACCACCCTCGTTCTTTGAGGCACTTGGTGTTCGATATATCGGACCTATTGATGGACATAATGTGCGCGAGCTCGAAGTCGCCCTACGAAATGCCGAAGACCTGTCAAGCGAAGGTCCGATCGTTGTCCATGTACTCACGCAAAAGGGCAAGGGTTATTCGCCAGCCGAAGATGACGACGAAAAACACTTGCATGACACTCCGGTCTTTGACCCCGCAGTCGGCCCACCGAAAGCGGTACCTACTGGTTACACGCAAGCTTTCGCCGATGCAATTTTGAAAGAAGCTGAATCAGACTCACGTCTCGTCGCAATCACCGCAGCAATGCCCGGACCAACCGGACTCTTGCCTTTCCAAGAACGATTCCCTCAACGCTTTTTTGACGTCGGCATTGCCGAACAACACGCGGTGACTGGTGCGGCCGGAATGGCTATGGGCGGGCTTCGACCAATCGTTGCCTTGTACTCAACGTTTTTGTCGCGAGCTTGGGACCAAGTGGTGTACGACGTCGCTCTCCATCGCTTGCCGGTGATCTTTTGTTTAGACCGCGCTGGTATCACTGGCGATGATGGCCCAAGCCACCATGGCATTTACGACATGGCTTTGCTCTGCAAGGTCCCTGGTATGCGCGTACTGGCACCTTCAAGTGCTCAAGAGCTTCAGCAGATGTTGCACGACGCTGTCACTCTCACCGACTCTGGGCCGGTTGTCATTCGCTATCCCAAGGGTGCAGCTCGCCAGGTCAGCGATGACGAAGTCGGCTCAGGATTGAAGGCACTGCGCCTGCGTGAAGGTGACGGTTCAGTCGCCATTTTGGGGGTCGGCAAAATGTTGGCTGCAGCCCTGAAAGCGGCCGATGCCCTCGCTGCGCGCGGCGTTCAAGCAACCGTTTGGGATGTTCGCTCATGCGCTCCGCTCGACCAAGACATGTGCGCAGATGCTGCACGACATGACCGCGTCATCACAATTGAAGACGGCATCCGAGAAGGTGGAGTCGGCATGTCGATTTCTGCCAACATCAGCGAAATCAGTGGCAATTGCCGAGTCGAATCACTTGGTGTGCCCACCAAATTCTTACCTCATGCCAAGCCCGATCGCTTATTAGCCCAACTTGGACTTGATGCAGATGGCATTATCAAGGCATACGATTCTGCACCTTTGTAAATCGCCTCTTGCCCGATCGCCTTATCTATGACCAACGAACCTGATATCAACCTCTCCAACGAACTTGCATTAGCCATTCGAATCGCCGACGCTGCCGACGCGATCTCGCTGCCATATTTTGAGCGCCAGAACTTCACCCTGTCGCGTAAAGCCGATCAGAGTGAAGTTACTGAAGCCGACCGCAACACCGAAACTGCCATTGTCGAACTCATCGCTCACCATCGACCCGATCACGCCATCTACGGCGAAGAGCATGGTCATGCCGGCAATGCTTCGTCGCCCTGGAAATGGGTGATCGATCCCATCGACGGAACTTCAAATTTTGTTCGCGGTGTTCCGGTATGGGCGACATTGATTGCTCTCGTCCACGACATTGATGGTCCCGTTCTCGGAGTCATATCTGCCCCGGCCCTGCCGCGCCGTTGGTGGGGAGCACGCGGAATTGGTGCCTTTGCCAATGGACGCCCAATGCACGTCTCAGATGTGTCAACAATTGCCGAGGCCCAAGTGAGCGTGACCTTCAACTCTGGCTGGGATCACATCGGAGGCACCGCCGCTTTGGTCGCATTACAACAGCGGGCATACCGCGCTCGAGGTTACGGAGACTTCTGGCAGCACATGCTGGTAGCCGAAGGTGCCGTTGATATCGCCATCGATGCCATTGGTCTGGCGCCCTACGACAACGCCGCAGTTCAAGCCATCGTTGAAATCGCAGGCGGACGCCATACCGACCGTTTCGGCGTGCGTGACTACGAACAGAATTCGGCGATTTCAACCAACGGTCGCTTGCACGATGAGGTCATTACTAGTCTCAAGGTATGACCGATCTTGTCATTACCAACGCCAATCTTGTTGATGGTTCTGGAGCACCTGCTCGCATCGCCGATGTCGCAGTATCAGACGGACGAATTGTTGATGTTGCAGGCCGCGGACAATTAGGCACGACCGGCAAACGCGTCATTGACGCTCAAGGACTTCTCGTCACACCGGGCTTCGTCGACATCCACACTCATTACGACGCCCAGGTTTCTTGGGACCCGATGTTGACACCCAGCTCATGGCACGGAGTCACGACTGCAGTCATGGGCAACTGTGGCGTCGGATTTGCCCCCGCGCACCCCGATCGCCATCAATGGTTAATCGAACTCATGGAAGGCGTTGAAGATATTCCTGGCGCGGCCATGACCGACGGGATGGATTGGCAGTGGGAAAGTTTCCCCGAATATCTCGACTCGGTTGACAATCGCAAGTACGTCATTGATGTCGGAACACAAATCGCTCACGGCGCATTACGCGCCTACGTCATGGGTCAACGTGGTGCCGACAACGAACCGGCCAATGCCGACGATTGCGTCGATATGGCCCGTTTAGTTGAAGAAGCGCTACGCGCCGGAGCACTCGGATTTTCCACAAGTCGCACGCCATTACATAAATCAAAGAGTGGCGAACTTGTTCCTGGCACCATGGTCGATCCTGCCGAGTTGTACGCCATCGCCGATGCCATGGCCCGCGTTGGCCACGGCAACTTCCAATTCTCGCCCGAGCATGTTCGGGTACCTATCGAAGAGTGGCCGTGGATGCGCGAGCTCGCTCAACGTTCGGGCCGACCCGTCAGCGTCAACCTCAGCCAAACCGATCAGTCACCTGATTTATGGCGCTCAGTACTCGAACTACTTACGCAGGCTCATGACGACGGCATTCCGATCTACACACAAGTTGCCGGCCGATCAATTGGCATCATGTATTGCTTAGAAGGAAGCGCCCATCCCCTGCTCTTCCATCCCGCCTATGCCGAAATACAAAATTTACCAATGAGCGAACGCTTAGTTGCACTCACCGACCCAGTGCGCCGCGAACGACTTCTGAATGAAATTCCAAATGATGGTGGACTCTTCCAGAAAATAGTCTTTGACAAGCTCGATGGCATGTGGCTTGTTGACGGATCAAACATTGATTACGAACCACACCGTGAAGATTCAATAGGTGGCATCGCCCGTCGAACCGGAGCCAACCCCATGCAATTGATCGTCGATCAATTGTGTAGTGGCAACGGCACCGGAATGATCTACGCACCGTTCTTCAACTATTCGTATGGCGACCTTTCGATGGCCTATGAAGCCCATCGTCATCCGCACACGCGAATGGGACTATCTGATGCTGGTGCGCATTGCGGAGCAATCTGTGATGGCGGTATGCCGACCTTCATGTTGACGCACTGGACCCGTGACCGCACTCGCGGGCCACGACTACCACTTGAGTTCATTGTTCATCGTCAGACTCGCCAAACTGCCGAGTTCTATGGTTTGCACGATCGCGGACTCATCGCTCCCGGAATGCGCGCCGACATCAACATCATTGACTACGACAATCTCGGTTTTGATGTGCCACGTATGGCCTACGACCTACCCGCCAATGGCCGCCGTCTGGTGCAACATGGACAGGGATACAAAGCAACATTTGTAGCTGGAGTTCAAACAGTCGACAACGATTCGTTTACTGGCGAGTTGCCTGGTCGACTTGTTCGAGGACCTCAGCGATAAAAAGGATTTTCACCCGATTGGTGATCGGTCATGTCACGCACGCGCTGAATTCCTTCAACTTTTTCCACAAGAGTGGTTTGGACACCTTCGAGCATTGTGACTTTGCTCATCGAACAACCGTGGCAACCGCCACCCATAGTGAGGTACGCCGTACCGGCTTCGTCATGCCCAGCGAACGTCACGAAACCGCCGTGCGCTGCAAGTGCGGGGTTGACTTCAGTTGCGACGATTGCTTCGATTTCGGCTGACAATGCGTCGTCGTTAACCAAGCCCTCAATCATCGGAGCCACTGGCTTATTCGGATTGCGAATCACCAATCCGCCAGTTGATGAGTAATCAAGAATTGCGCCTTCAAGTAACTCGACGTCTTTGGCGGGAATGATGACCTTCATGCCACTATGAGTTCGAACTTCATCGGTGAAAGCCGCTTTACGAAACTCATCAAGTGACAAGTCGTATTTGAATTCTTCACCAGGTCCGCTCACAATTTCAAGACGCAAACCAAGCGACGAAGCATCTTCTTCAGAATCGCGCAGTTTGACAAGTTCGGCTAAGGCATCGTCGGTAATAGTGATGATGCTGCTGACTTCTGTGGTGCTTTGGGGGGCGAGTGGGCTCACATCCGTGAGGCTACCCGTGCCATCGCCGACCTTGTCAGATCGAGATCACAAAACCCCGCCTGTCATCATTTTCGGGTATTAGCGAGGCCCTCCGCCATCGCATTCAATACGTTGACCCGTCACGTACCCCGCCCCCTCACTGCATAACCACAGCACGACATTGGCAACATCGAGAGGTTGACACACCCGACCAAACGGTGAACCCTGATCAAGGCTGCGCAGATCTTCCATTTCACGCTTACCAGTCATTGCTCGCGCTAAGCGGAGACCCATATCGGTTTCAACTAAGCCTGGAGCCACGATGTTGCAATGAATTCCGTATTGACGCTCTTCTTTGGCCAGAGTCAGAGCCAGAGCTTCCATCGCCGCTTTGCCCATGCTGTATGGCCCACCATTAGCAGTCATATGCGATGTGGCAACCGATGAGATCATGACAATGTCTCCACGATCACGCGTGCGCATTGATGGCAAGACACAGCGTGCTAAATGGTGCGGTCCAATCGCATGCGTGGTCAGCAAACGAATCACCTCATTCGGATCGGTGTCGGCGACTGCTTGTCCCCGCGATGCAATACCCGCGTTACACACAAGAATGTCAACGTAACCAAAGTCGGCAACTACCTGATCAACCATGATCGCAACTGCTTCCGGGTTATCAACAGAAGCTTCGTATGCCCGCGCGTTACCCCCAGCGGCAATGATCGCATCAACAGTTTCCAGCGCTGACTCTTTATCCTTGCGGTAATTCACTGCAACTGAAGCCCCTTGACTGGCGAGAAGTTCGCAAATTCCGCGGCCGATGCCTCGTCCGCCCCCAGAGACAAGAGCTACTCGTCCGTTCAATTGAACACTCATACAATTCCCCCTCTGATGCACAAGGCATCTACTTAAAGCATCTTGACATGTGCCATTCTGTCACCATGCAATAAAAAAGTAAGAAGGCAATCATCACCGCAATATCGCTGATTCAACTATCTTGCACTAGAGTGGCAACAACACAACGGGGAGCTCACAAGATCGGTGGGCTGAGAGGGTGACTGCTGTCGCCGACCCGCGAACCTGAACTGGGTAATGCCAGCGGAGGGATTGGAATGACAGAAAAAATTTCTCATGCACTCATCGTGATCGGTGGCGACCGACCCGATCCACGCGCCTTGCAACATATCTCGCCAAAGACAGTGGTGATCTGCGCCGACTCTGGCCTTGACCACGCTCTATCGCTTGGACTCACGCCGGACATTTTTCTTGGCGACATGGATTCGGTTTCTTCGGCCGCCCTGCATACCTCGCAACAAGCAACATGGAAAGTGATTACGTACGATCCGCTAAAAGATCAAACCGACACCGAACTCGCCCTGCAATACGCCTGCACCCACGTATTTACAGAAATCACTCTGTTGTGGGGCTCCGGCGATCGCATCGATCATGTTCTTGGCGTTCTGGCAGCACTCTCGCATCAATCACTCCGATCAGTTCACAATCTTGTTGCATGGATAGGCACCGATCGAGTTGAAGTGATGCACGGACCACGTTCATACAACGACAAGGTGACTGCTGGTTCGACAGTCAGTCTGATGCCGCTCGGAACATCAGTGGACGGAGTCACGACCCAAGGTCTGCAATGGAATCTTGATCACGAAATTCTCACATCGCAGTCTGCCCGTGGTGTGAGCAACATCGCCCAAGAAGCGACAATCAGCATCACAATCGAAACCGGCGTACTTGCCATCGTCTACCCAGGGTTTTTATCTCAACCCCAAATTGAAAGTAAGTCCGACTCATGAGAAAAACACACGCCACACCATTCATCGCTGCGATCCTGGCTGTCTTTACGACTATCACGGCTTGCAGTTCTGACAATTCAACAACCAGCGAACTGACCTTGATTGCCTATAACTCGTTCACACCACCAGAAGGCGCATTTGACGAGTTCACGCAAGAAACTGGAATCACTGTACGAATAGCACTTGCAGGCGACGCCGGCGAAATGGTCGCTAAAGCATCGCTCACTACTGGCAACCCTGAAGGTGACGTGATCTGGGGTGTCGATAACACATTGATTTCACGAGCAACGGAAAGCAAGATTTTTGCCAGCGACCCAGTTGAAGTTGACTTCGGCGATGTTTGTGTCAACTTTGATGTTGCGGCCCTTGGCCAAGTTCAACCGCCCATGACGTTTGACGACTTGATCTTGCCTGAGTACAAAGACATGTTGGTCGTCCAAAACCCTGCGACTTCGTCAACCGGATTGGCATTCCTCCTGGCGACTGTTGCCGCCTTCGGAGACAGTTGGCCCGACTATTGGCAGCAGCTTGTCAATAACAATGTGCAAGTCGTTGACAGTTGGGATGAGGCGTATTACACATCGTTCACTCGTTACGGCGGAGATCGTCCGCTCGTGGTCAGCTATTCAACAAGCCCTCCAGCCGAAGTGATTTTTGCTGATCCGCCACTTCCCGCTGGCGCACCAGCATTAACTGGCGTCGCAACCGAAACTTGCTTTCGACAAGTTGAATACGCAGGCGTATTACGTGGCACCGATTTCACCAAACAAGCTCGGCAACTCGTCGAATATCTAACAAGTCCGACATTCCAAGCACTGCTACCCGAGAGTTTGTTTGTCTATCCAGCAAACAAAGATGTCGAGTTGCCTCAATCGTTCATTGATTACGCACCCAAGATTGCGAACAGCTTCTCGTTGCCTCCGGAAGAAATTGCAAAGAACCGACAGTCATGGACCGACCAATGGTCAGCCATAGTTCTTCAGTGACAGCACGCAACTATCGTCTTTTGGCGATACCGGCCGCGATCTTGGTGCTCGTCACCGCGATTATTCCGCTCGTCGTGCTTTCAACAACGGTTGTTCGCAGTTCAGACATCATCTCCATTTGGCAGAACTCGGCAGTTCAAAAAGCGCTCGTCTTTTCGGTTTGGCAAGCGCTTGTATCAACAATTTTCACCATCCTCATTGGGCTCATCGCTACTTGGTACCTCACGCGCTATCAATTCCGCGGTCGACAAGCCCTCATCGCCTTGATCACTGTTTCGTTTGTACTTCCCACAGTCGCCGTTGGAGCATCTTTCATCGCCGTCTTACCGACATGGCTACATCACAGCACCTTCGCCATTGTTGTGGCACATGTCTTCTTCAATATTTCTATTGTTGTTCGAACTGTCGGACCGCGCTGGAACTCTATTGACGAGGATCTC
>Ga0208311_1000263_pt1 | contig 15433 bp, 10 predicted proteins | sample Colrivmet1562A02_FD_187683 | JGI IMG/M metagenome (GOLD analysis project Ga0208311, IMG submission 187683) | Estuarine microbial communities from the Columbia River estuary - metaG 1562A-02 (SPAdes) (version 2) | ecosystem: Environmental > Aquatic > Marine > Intertidal zone > Estuary | place... | reverse complement strand
TGGACCTCCATTATACGTAACATCGTATGCTCCTGGGGTCGTTGGGAAGTTTGAAGAACAGGTTACACCATATACATAGAGTTCACCGGTCGGACCACTAACGATACTGTGCGGAGTTTCATTTCCTGCCCCGCCAAAATAGATGGAGTAGAGTAGGTTCGTACCCGCAGGGTTAAATTTTGTGATTCCAATATCAAACGGCATTCCTCCAGCTCCATTGTTATACGTAATGTCATATGCTCCGGGTGTGGTTGGATAACCGTAACCAAAGACAATGCCCGCGCCATATAGATTACCCGCGGCATCTGGGGTAGCTGTAAATCCCCAGTTATCGGCACTGGATCCTGAAAAAGATGAAAAAGTAAGGCTAGGGTCTATTAGCAAGGAATCATAGGAAGTATTTAGTGTAGCGATATCAAAACCACATACATTTCCATCGAGCTTAAATGAAATGGCTATTGGTTTTTTGATGCCGTTCAAAAAGGTCCACGCTTTAGGTGCACTTTCAATGATTTCGCCAAATCGGTGGGCAATTACCAGTTCATTCTTTTTATTTATCGAAACGTGGGATGCCCCTTCAATGATGAATTGAATATCTGAGGGATTGGCATCTGCTTGAAGTTTAAACCCATATTCCAGTTTTTCGTTTTGCGTGGAATAAAACAGGTCAATCCCTTCGTAAAATGATATGTATTTGGCTTGATTTACATCGTGAATTTCACTTACCCATTTAGATTGATCCGAACCGATAAAATAATTTGAATAATGAGCGGATTGCTTTCCTAAATAATGAAGGTCATGATGTTTAACGCCAAGGAATCGTTGATGAATCGAATGTGTTTTAAGTGTTGGATTCGTTTGATGCGCTTCGTGAGATGGGAGTTCATACATGTAAAAGTTCATGCCTTCTTGACCCACATGAATACGCCCTTGATTTACAGGTATAGTAAAATCAATGGTATCCACCCATTGCCCCTTATTTGGAGTCATCCAAATGGCTTGCCCAAGGAAGGAAAACACAAAACAATGAATACCAAGAAGCAGTGAAAATTTCATTGTGGCTAAATTACGCAAGCGCGATTAAATTATAATACTCCAAAGGCTGTTTTATGGTTGCTTTTAAGACTTTTTAATAATCAGGATAAATTGTATTTTTACCACTAAATTTTCCAAATGAAACAGTTATTAGGACTTCTATTGGCCTCACTTTTAATATTCAGTAATGGATTTTCGCAACAGTTGGGCGCCTATTCCAGGGTTAAAATAAATACTGACGACCAAGGCTTACAATTCCTTTCCGGTCAGGGAGTAACCATAGATCACGGGGTTCATAAAGAAGGATTATATTTTATTTCTGATTTTTCCCATTCGGAAATTGAAATCATGCAAGCGAATAATTTCAATATTGAAATTTTAATTCCGGATGTTGTTTCGTATTACGAGCAAATTTTAGCGGAACCAGCAACCAGTACAAGCAATCACAATGCAAGCTGTGCGGGTGCGGGTGCCAGTGGGACGAATCCTCATATCAATCCGGTAACGCCAAGTCATTTTAACCTTGGTACGATGGGAGGGTATTTAAAATACAGCGAAATGTTGGCTGAATTAGATGAAATGGCTGCTACTTATCCGTCGTTAATTACAGTCAAAGCTCCAATTTCCAATTTTTTAACGCATCAAAATAGACCCTTGTACTATGTTCGAATTTCAGATAATCCAACCGTAGATGAGGGTGAGCCAAAAGTACTTTATACGGCAATTCACCATGCCCGTGAACCGATGGCGTTAATGGAAACAATTTTTTACATGTGGTATTTATTGGAGAATTACGGAACGAATGATGAGGTAACTTACCTGGTAAATAACTTACAGCTATATTTTGTTCCGTGTATTAATCCTGATGGATATGTGTACAATGAAACCACCAATCCAAACGGTGGTGGCATGTGGCGGAAAAATCGCCGAAATAATGGCGGTGGGGTATATGGTGTAGACCTCAATCGTAACTATTCCTATGGATGGGGTACAACTGGTACAAGTACGACAACATCCAATGACACCTATTGTGGACCCTCTGCCTTTTCGGAACCTGAAACACAAGCTATGCGTTGGTTGGTCCAAAACAATCATTTTATAACTGCATTTAATGCGCATACCTATGCTGAGGACATTCTCTTTCCGATTGGAACTACTACGGCAGAGTTTGCTCCGCATCATAATTGGTTTCAAGATGAATCTAACCATCAAGTGCAATATAACGGGTATACTGCTATGAAAAGTAGTGCATTGTATCCTGCATCAGGGGATTCCGATGATTATATGTACAAAGTGGATATTGGTGTGGGTCAAAAAGACACCATGTTTGTTCACACACCAGAGGTAGGAACCGCATTTTGGCAACCATCTAGTGAAATAATTCCAACCAGTGCTGAAATGCTATTTCCAAATTTGGTATTAGCCCATTTGGCGCGTGTTTATGCCGTAACAAGCGATACCGATCCAAATATGATTGCGAACATCAATGGAAACTTTAATCACAGCATAAAACGTTTAGGTAGGGAAGCCGGACCTGTTACGGTGTCTATTTCACCGATTCAGAACATCGTGAATGTTGGGGTTTCTGTCACTTACACCCTTGCGCAGTTACAGACTTCAACGGGAGCAATCAGTTATTCGTTAAATCCAAACATTCAATTTGGTGATCAAATAATTTATGTGTTGGAAACTAATAATGGCCTCTGGATAAAAAGAGATACCATCTATAAAACCTTTGGGGCCTTGACATCTCAAGTGGTTGAAAACGCGACATCTACAGCCAATTGGACGGGAAATTGGAGCACTACAACATCTACCTTTGTATCACCAACTCGATCGTTTACCGATTCTCCAACGGGTAATTATGGGAACAACACCAATAAAACATATACCTATGTTCCAGCAGTGGATTTAACCAATGCGTCCAGTGCGATGGTGCGGTTTTATGCCAAGTGGAACCTTGAAGCGGATTATGATTACGTGCAATTTCTTGTGTCAACAGACAATGGTACTACATGGATTCCTCAATGCGGTAATTATACCGTAACTGGAACCAGTGCTAACGGAAGTGTTCAACCGAATAATCAACCGGTTTACGAAGGCGTGCAAAGCGCATGGGTATTGGAAGAAATTAACCTGAGTGATTATTTAGGTCAAGTCGTTAAATTCAGGTTTAAACTGGGTTCAGATGGCGGAACCGTAGCGGATGGGTATTATTTCGACGATTTTGAAATCCTTTATAATTTAAATGCACCACCGGTTACGCCAATAGCTTCATTTAGTACTTCAGCAAACGCTATATGTACGGGTGAAACTGTAGCATTTACAGATGCCTCTTCCAATAGTCCATCGGCTTGGGCATGGGATTTTGGTGATGGTTCAACCGCATCGATAGAAAATCCAACGCATGCATATGTGAATGCCGGAACGTATATCATTTCTCTTACCGCATCGAATGCGGCAGGATCGGCTTCTTTTATGGATACAATTGTAGTCTTGACAACACCCGCGGTATCGCTTAGTGCTGCGGACAACGTAGTTTGTTTAACGGATGGTGTAGTAGATTTCATCGTTAATCCTGCGAATGCTCAGCTGTCAGGAACTGGTGTGAGTAATGGGGTATTTAATCCAACGGTTGCGGGCGTTGGTAGCTTTGTCGTTACCGCTTCAATTACGGATCCAAACGGATGTGTTGGTGAAGATACGCTAACCATTATAGTACAACAGTGTGCTGGGATTTCCACCAATCAGCATGCTTCTTTTACTGTTGTTCCTAATCCTTTCAGTGAATCATTCACCTTGCTAGGTATAGTCGAAGGAGATTTCGTTTCAGTCTTGGATTTAAGTGGAAACGTGGTGGTATCTCCAACAAATTCATCCATTATTGACACACACCAGTTAGCGAAGGGCAGTTATTTTATTGTGGTATATAGACTTCATTCAAAGGAGATTCAACTAATAGTAAAGATTTAATTGATGCTGACATTAATCGTTAGCATTCAATGGAGAATAGTTTATTGGCTCCGTAGTCATGACGATGCATAGCCTGTCATGGTGCTGACATTAATCGTCAGCATTCAATGGAGAATTGTTTATTGGCTCCGTAGCCATGACGATGCATAGCCTGTCATGGTGCTGACCTTAATCGTCAGCATTCAATGGAGTATTGTTTATTGGCTCCGTAGTTCAATGGATAGAACGAGCGTTTCCTAAACGCTAAATATGGGTTCGATTCCCGTCGGAGCTACTTTTTTTTAATGATAAAGCATCTTTTTGTTTTATTTCTCGTTTATCGTTACATTTGATACCAAAATTTACAGGATGAGAATTTTTTCTATTTCACTTGCCTTTTTGGCGCTTTTGATGGGAGTTAGTTCATGCATTGAGCACGAAGTGGTTCCGCCACCAACGAATACCGTTAATTTGGATTGTGATTTTACAGGATACGTAAGTGGTACGCAAGTAGAATTCACGCAGAATATTGACAGTTATTTAGGAAATACTTCTTCTGAGACCTTTGTTCAACCGTCACCACTTCCTTCGCGAAGAGTGTATATGTTTGAAATGACCTCTCCGACAAATCCAGTAAGTATCCGAATTAAATTAGGAGCGTTAAATTGGGATTTGGCAGCAAACTCAGAACCAAGTTTAACGATGTTTAATGACTTTAACATGAATGCATCAACAACAGCTCCCTCATATTCTAATGCCGCGATTGCAGGTTTCGAAGTAACTTACACCGATAATACTTCCCGTGTTTGGTTGTCAAAAGGTAATAACCCGGTTCCTCAATCGGTTACATTTACAAACATTAAGCAGCAATCCGACGGTTCAGGTGATTATTCATTTTTTGATTGTAATTTCTCATGCTATGTATACAGCTTGAATCCACAAACCAATTTGATTGACTCCCTGCCGATACAGAATGGAAAGTATCATGGGTGGTTTAAACGCTAACTGAATGCCGCACTTGCGGCATTTTTTTTGACCGTATGGATCGTCTTAAAATAGCAATAATTGGTGATTACAACTTCACATTCAACGCACATCATGCAACGAATCTTGCATTAGATCACGCCGCTATTTTTCTTGATTTAGAATTGAATTACTATTGGATTAGGATTCAGGAAGTGGCACAACAGAAAATCGGATTTTTTGATACGTTTGATGCCTTTTGGATTGCTCCTGGGCCTTATCTTAATCCGTTTTTTTTAAATGGAATTTTCTCTCGCTTATCTCAGTTAAACAAGCCTGTTTTGGTTACAGGTGAAGCCTTTAAATTATACCTGGATTTTCTAATTGCAAAAAAGGGAATGAATGCTGCAGGAGAAAAGTTGATTTCCGATAATTTGGTCACGGGCCCATATTTTGAATCAATTAATGTAGTTCCGAAATCAAAGGCATTTACAAAGCTCTATGAACATTTTACAACCAATGAATTATCAGCGGTTCGGTATAGTCTTTACCCAAATCTTATTTTAGATTTAGTTGAAAATCAGGTGGAAATAGAAGCAGTAAATCAATTCGATGACCCTGAAGCATTGAGTATTAAAACCCATATTTTCTTTTTGGTTATCGCTTATTATCCTCAAGTGTCTTCAACTAGAGATCTCCCTCATCCAGTGGTATATACCTTTGTAAAAGCCGCCTTAGCGCATCAACAAGGAACCCAATCACCTCGTTGAACATAATAAAGGTAGGCTTCAATTGGTAGCGCATACATTGCCGCTAATAGATCAGTGTACGCTTTAATCTGCGTTTCATGTGACGGATTTGGGTTACCCGTTTTGAAATCAATTACAATTACTTTATCCGCTAATTCAATGATCTTGTCTGGACGATGTAAACTGCAGTTAACATCCATGATGGTTTCTTCATTTCGTATTTTCTGTGCATGTGCTGTCCATTTTTTATACGTTTGATCCGCGTATATCCGTGATAACATATCCGTTAACGTACCGATTTGTTGCGGATGAATTAACGACTCTTCTTCCATTCGTTTCATTGCAATTAACGCGCTTTCGAAGGAGCTGCAGGAGGCTATAAGCTCATGAAAAGCTTTTCCTAACAAGGTTTGTTCGTTATCAAATCCTTGCCGAATAACCAATTTAGGATACCAAAGTCGTTCGCCAAATTCCTCCGGCTGGTAGAATTCGTCAGTTGACCCTTTCATGCTAACGGTTTCCTTGGTTCCTAGCGTTAAGTGGAATAATGAATCATGTTGTGCCATCGGAAATGCTTCTATGAGAATTTCATGCACCTTTTGCCCCATGTTCGCCCCTTTAAACATATTGAAAGCATATAGACGATGCACCGGGCGGGTCATGGCAACGTATAATAAATTCAATTTATCCATGAAATACTGACCCTCTTCCCGTGCTGAGAACGCTTTAATGAAGGGAATCGGGCTCTTATTACTTAATCTGCGATAATATACCTGATCTTCATCCTGCATTAAATACATCGATTGGCTACTTTTGGTTGAAAAGTCAATACTCGGGATAATTACAACCGGGAATTGTAATCCCTTAGACTTGTGAATGGTCATGATTTGAATCGCATCGTTGGTTTTTGGTAATTGGATAGCCAACTTTGATTTCTGTTTTTTATAATAATCTAAGAAGCTATTCAAATCAACGCGTTTACCGATTTGAAAATTAAAACATATGTCTGCAAAATGATGCAGGTAAACATCGTCCGTTTCCTTCCAATGCATTAGGTCGAAGAACTTTTGAACCAGGTCGTATAAATTGGTATAATCGAAAAAGAATAAGGACTCCGATTGAAAATAGGTAGTAACGAAACGTTGAACATTGAATTTCCTTTTATTCTCTGGAGACGTTTCAAACAAAGACAAATACGCCAATTCCGCTTCATCATTCGTTAGCCGTAAAAACAAGTCGGCGAATTTCATGAATTCTCTGTGATTAGATGTCCGATTTCTAATGTGTAGGTATGAAATTAAAAGCCTAATTCGTGCATCTGAATGAATTAAAAGTGAATCCGCCGAAACAACCTTATAGTGATGTTCGGTAAGGAATTTAGCAATTGCATTCCCTTGATCATTTTTTTCATTTAGGATGCAAATATCTCCAAGGCGGAATCCATCGGCAAGGCACTCTTGAATGAGCTGTAGGATTTCAGGATATACCTCCAAAGCGCTCTCATTGGATTCAATACTCTTAATTTCTACATATCCATCGAATGCCTTAATCGCATGTTGGTGTATTGCGCTGTAAAACGCTTTGGCATCTTGAGGAATTAAGCGTTTGAATGTTTCAAAAAAGTGGTTGTTAAATGAGACTATTTCTTTCCCTGAACGGAAATTGTTTTCCATTTCTTCGAGGGTGCCCATAGATTCGAAAAAATTCGACACGCGCTCAATGCTTGGATCTTTCTCCGGATTATAAATTTTTGGCAAGGCTACAAATTGTTCGGCAAGCCCATTATTGAATCGATAAATGGATTGTTTAGCATCCCCAACGATTAGGTTTTTATTCTGTTTAGCTAGGGATTCCTCCACCAACGGAATAAGATTCAACCACTGCATGCGCGAGGTGTCTTGAAATTCATCCAATAAAAAATGGTGCAGCCTATTTCCTAAGCGTTCATAAATATAGGGAGCGTGCTGATTTCTAACTAAATTACTGATCAATACATTGAATTCTGAAATCCGGATAAATTGTTCTGAAGAACGAACCGCTTCCATCTCCTTGGCAACATATTGCAGTAAGGCCATGTTATAAAATGTATCTCGGTAATAGGCGAGTTTATAATAGTTAGCATCCTGCGCGTCATAATATTCAATGAGGTCATTCAGCGATGCGATTAATTCATAGGAGTAAATACCGTCGTACTTGCCTTCATTTAACGTCTTTATTACGGTGTTAGTCACAATCCCATTATCGGGCCAAGTAGTTAAGCCGTTTAATTTAAGGAGTGGTTTGGTAGAATTACTCTTTTGAGGGAGGTCTTCTGCCGATAAGCCACTTTCAATAAACAATGAATAACAGTGTTTAGCCTTTGAAAGCAATGAACTAACTATGATTTCTTGCTGCCGCGTCGCCTCTTTTAAATCTTCCTCTAAATATTCTTTTTTCATGAGCTGTTCTACAATGTCGATGTATCGCTCTTTGGAAAGAATAGTGCAAAATTCTACTAATTGTCCTTTGAAATTCCAATTGGTTTCTTCCGCCAGGTTTTTTTTAGTGTAGTTTTCAATTAATCGGGTTAGGGTGGGGTGGTCTGCTGTTCCAACCTTAGCAAGAATCGCGTCAATGACTTTTTCTAAGATTTCCGTTTCATTAAGAATCACTTCAAATTCTTGTGGAAGATTTAAATCGCGATTAAATGATTTAATCAGTTTTAAATTAAACTTATCTATCGTGGAGATCAAAAAATCTTCATATCCATGAAGAATTTCAGATAAAATCACCCCAGCTTTTTCTGGGAAATCAGCGCTCGATAGGTTAACGCGTTCACTCAATTCCGTGATTAATCTCTGTGTATCCTCATGCCCCTCTTGGTAGTTTGCAATTTCAAATAATGCACTCAAGATTCGCTCCTTCATTTCATACGCAGCCTTGTTGGTGAAGGTCATTGCGGCTAAATTTCTGTACTTTGAAGGACCAGCGTTAGGTTCGAATAATAGCGTTAAATATTCTATGACTAAACGGTAGGTTTTACCACTACCGGCAGAGGCATTTAATATGAGTAGTGGCTTAATAGATGATACAGATTCACTCAAGTTGAAAAATTTAGTTTTAAAGGTTAAAATTAGGTCCTAATAACGTAAATTTGTTACGTGGTACGAAACTTTTTTTATTTCATAATTTTCGGTTTACTCTTCGCGTGCAAGCCGGACAATGTTACACCTCCGCCTGCACCTGCAGAAACGGCAAGGGTTCTAGTGAATCCAAGTTTTGGTGCTTCACCGCTTATGTTGGACTCCATTTATCAAGGCCCCAATGGAATTCGTATAAAAGTTTCTGACATCAAGTTCTTTACTACGTTGATGTCCAACCAAAATAACACCTTCGCTGAAGTGGCATATTTCGACTTTCGGGAGAAGGGAGCACTATTAATTGAACAAACCCTTGATTACTCAAAATTCCCATCCCTTGACTTTGTGTTGGGTGTGGACACCTCATTTAATCACGATGACCCCTCCGCGTTCCCTAATAATAGCCCATTAAACATAATGAATGCTGGATCCATGCATTGGGGCTGGAACACTGGATATATATTTATTAGTGTAGAAGGAAAGGCCGATACCTTAGCCGATGGAATCGACAACTTTGATTTAAGTTACAGCTATCACATCGGAACTGACCTCTACCAGCAAGCCATGAGCTTTTCCAATTTAACCTGGGTTAAAACAGCGGCACATCAACATACCTTGGCGTTTAATCTCGATATGGAATCGTTCTTTTTCAATCCAACCCAACCGATTGATATACCATCTGAGCCTTTTACTCACTCGGGTGCCGGATTAAGTGCCCTAACACAAAAAGTTGCCCTTAACTTCAAGAATGCTCTTCAAGCGCAATGATTCGGCTCTTATTCATTTTACTTGGACTATGTGTTGTAAGCTCCTGCGGAAAGGATAAGGTAGGGTATAAACCCACGCCATATCAGCTAAATATTCCATCGCACTTCCCGAATATGAATATTCCTGCAGATAATCCAATGACCGTTGAAGGCGTGGAGTTGGGAAGGTATTTGTTCTATGAAAAACGGCTAAGTGGAAATGATCAAATGAGTTGTGGTACCTGCCATACACCGTATACTTCGTTTTCAGATTCTGCGAAATACTCTACGGGTATTGACGGCATTAAAGGAAATCGTAATGCCATGGCCTTGATTAATTTAGGTTGGGATTCTTTTTTCTTTTGGGATGGAAGAGCAACATCCTTAGAACAACAAATTTTGGAACCTGTTCCTAATCCAATTGAAATGCACTTGTCGTGGAAAGAAGCCATTTTAAAACTTAAAAAGGATACCTACTACCGCAATCAATTTTACAAAGCATTCGGTGTAGAAGATTTTGATTCTACCCACGCCGCTAAAGCGATTGCGCAGTTCATTCGCACCATGATTTCTGGCAGCAGTAAGTTTGATGTCATGTATAAAATTGAAAACAATAAACCCCTGAGTGCCTCCGAACAAGCCGTGATTATTGATCCGGAAGAATGGGCCGGGTACGATTTATTTAAAAGCCTCAACGGCGCGGATTGTTTTCATTGCCATAACGGTCCGTTGATGCGCGTAGCTAAGTTTAGTAACAATGGGTTGGATGGAATTTTTTCCGACCTCGGTCGAGGTGCCGTAACAAACAATCCGAATGACCATGGGAAATTTAAAGTACCCACCCTACGGAACATTGCACTTTCTGCACCCTATATGCATGATGGACGGTTTAAGAACTTAGATGAGGTGATTGAACACTATTCCTCCGGGATTCATACCTCTCCAACCATCGATCCGCTCATTGAATTTTCTAGTCAAGGAGGAGTACAATTGGATGCCCAAGAAAAGTATTTATTGAAAAGGTTCTTAATTACCTTAACGGACAACTCATTTATTAATAACCCAGACTTTCAAGACCCAAATTAATGATTGATAAACTTACCACGGAAGATAAAGCACTTAAGATCAATTTAACGAAAGACATCTATGGGTGTTTTGCTGAGATCGGTGCCGGACAGGAAGTTGCGGCGAATTTCTTTACAGCAGGTGGAAGCTCAGGTACTATTGCCTTTACGCATTCTGCTTATGACATGAAGGTATCAGACGCGATGTATGGGGTGGCCAAACGCTATGTGTGTGAAGAACGCTTGCTTACCATGCTTGGCGCGGAGTGCGACCAGCTCATGAAAATACTGCCGCAAAAGAATAAAGAATCTCGCTTCTTTGCCTTTTGTAATACTGTGGAATCTTTGAATTATCATAAAACTAACCAAGGACAAGGATGGGTTGGTATTCGCTTTCAAACGACTATAGGTGGACCTTTCAATGAGATTATTCTTCACGTAAAGATGCATGATATCTCGAATAAAGCACAGCAAGAAGCGCTGGGGATTTTAGGAGTCAACTTAATTTACGGTGCATTTTTTCAAGCCAACGATCACGAGGAATTTGTGAATTCTTTGGTTTCTCGTTTGCCGCGTGAACGCATGGAAATTGACATGCTTCGATTTACCGGACCTGATTTCGAAGACATCGACAACCGCATGATTGCTTTAAGTTTGGTACGCAAAGGAATTACCGATGCGACCATGTTCGATTTAGCAAAAAATGTACTCCAGCCCGCCACGGCTTTATACAAGAAAAATATTCTGTTGATGCGCGGACGTTTTCGTCCGGTGACCAATGTGCATGTGGATATGATTGAGAATGGTAAAGTTTGTTTTCTTGAAGATCCGCGGGTAAAACACACCAACGTTGAAGTCATCTTTGAATTAACCTTAAAAGACCTTACGGCAGACGGTAAAATTTCAGACAAAGATTTTTTGGACCGTGCCGAATTGTTGAGTTCCTTGGGATATACCGTAATGATTTCAAATTACTTGAAGCATTACAAAATGGTGGAATACCTTTCTGCCATCGCGAAGGGACAATTCATGGGGGTGATTTTAGGGGTTTACAATTTAAGTACGATGTTCGATGAACGTTATTACGACAACCTGCCTGGGGGCTTACTTGAAGCCTTCGGAAGAGGCTTTGGTCATAATGTGAAATTGTATGTTTACCCCGCCATTGATGTAGAATCTGGGGCATTATTAGACATGTATAACATGGAACTGCCTGCACATTTGAAGAGCTTGATGGACTACATGGTACAAAACGATAAAATCGCACCAATTAAACATTTTAACGACAAGAACTTACACATCATGTCGGATGATGTCTTAAGTAAAATCAAAGGGGGAGCTAAACATTGGGAAGATGACGTCCCCTATGAGGCCGCACAAGCCATTAAGTTCTTCGAATTATTTGGCTATAGTAAAGCGTAACAATGCCGCACATTAAAAACGCGCTTATCAGATATCGCATCATCGACCGAATGATTCGAAATCCCTATAAGACTTACCCGAGTAAAAGCGATTTAAGAGAGGCCTGCGAGGAATCCTTGTTCGGTTCTACGTATGGTGATCACATTTGTGATTCAACCATTGAAAAGGACTTGTTTGCCATGCGCATGGAACACGACGCTCCGATCAAATATAGCCGCAAACATGAAGGGTATTTTTATGAAGACCCAGACTATACCATCAATGATATTCCGCTTTCAGAGGACGAGTTAGAATCGATTCGCTTTGCGGTTCAAACCCTTCAACAGTTTCAAGAAGTCCCTTATTTCAAAGAATTTGGAAGTGCGATTGATAAAATTGCGACCCGCGTTGCCGTGGCAGGAACAGAAGGAAATGAAACTTCAGCATTCATTGGCTTTGAAACGGCGTATTCCTCGATTGGGAATCAATGGTTACCCTTGCTGCTCACCGCCATTCAAGAAAAGAAAACGTGCCAATTCACCTATGCCTCGTTTAAATCCGGGATTGCAAAAGAACGGAATGTGCTCCCTGTATACCTAAAGGAATATAGAAACCGTTGGTATCTTATTTCGTTCGACTTGGAAAAATCAGATTGGATCACCTATGCCCTGGAGCGCATGGATGGCCTAGTAGTTAACGAGGCGCAACACTTACTCAAGGAAGCATTTAATCCCAGTTCCTTTTTTGCAGAAACCATTGGAATCACCACCGAAAAGAAAGCCGCTGAACGCATAGCGCTGCGAGTAAATGACATCGCATCGAAATATATTGAATCCCAACCCCTGCATTCCTCGCAAGAAAAAATCGGAACAAACCAGTTTGTATTAACGGTGCAAATCAATGAGGAATTGATTCGTACTTTGCTCGGATTTATGGGGGAGTTACAGATTATCAGTCCATCGCATTTAGTTCAAACATGGAACGAACGCATTCAAAAACAATTAAGCATAGAAACACATGGAAATATCCTTTGAAATTAACCAAGGCATCGCTTGGATCAAGTTAAACCGACCGGAAGTATATAACGCATTTAATCGAAGCATGGCTTTGCAAATGCAAGCGGCCTTGGATGAAGCTGCACAAGATGAAGCGGTGCGTGTTGTGGTAATAACCGGCAATGGAAAGGCGTTTAGTGCGGGTCAAGATCTTGGAGAAGCGGTTGCGCCCGATGGCCCCGGCTTAGAACGTATTCTTTCTGAACATTATAATCCCATCATTAAAAAAATCAGTGCGCTTGCTAAACCGGTAATAGCCCTAGTTAATGGCGTTGCTGCAGGGGCAGGGGCAAACATCGCTTTGGCGTGTGATATTGTTTTGGCACATGAACAGGCCAGTTTCATTCAAGCCTTTTCGAAAATTGGCTTAATACCTGACTCGGGGGGTACATATTTGCTCCCACGCTTAATCGGTTCACAAAAAGCCTTAGCCTTAATGATGACTGGCGATAAAGTGAGCGCTGCAGAAGCGGAACGCATGAACATGATTTACAAGGCCGTACCGGCCGAGGATTATGATCAGGTAACCAATGCCTTCATCTCCAACCTGGCAAGCATGCCCACAAAGGCCTTGGCCTTAACCAAGCAGGCGGTTCAGTTGAGTTGGTTTCAATCCATGGATGAACAATTAGAGACGGAATTAAAGTTACAGGTTGAGGCCGGAAATACGGCTGATTTTAAGGAAGGGGTTCAGGCCTTCCTAGAGAAACGAAAACCAAATTTTACAGGAAAATAATGGCAAAACGAATTTTTGTAGTAGGTGCAGGCACCATGGGTGCAGGTATTGCCCAGTTAGCCGCGCAAAAAGGATTTGAAACGTGGTTATACGATTTATCGGAGGACCAACTGAGTAAAGCGCAGGCAGGAATCAATAAATCCTTAACTACCTTGGTGGAAAAAGGTAAAATTGATGAACCCACGCATCACAGTATCAACGCGCGCTTACATTTTGTTCAATCGCTTGATGAGGCCCGTTTGGCAGATTTAGTGATTGAAGCCATCGTTGAAAATTTAGGCATAAAACATCAAGTGTTCCAATCCCTTGAACAGGTGGTATCCGCTCACTGTATCTTGGCTTCCAACACCTCCTCCTTATCGATTGCTTCCATTTCAAGCGCCTTAACTTCGCCTGCACGGTTTTTAGGGATTCACTTTTTTAATCCCGCAACCCTTATGCCCTTGGTAGAGGTGATTCCAAGCGTGCTTACTTCCCCTGAAGTGGTGCTCCAAGCAGAGGAAATTATTGCTGCTATGGGAAAAACGGTGGCTGTTTGTAAGGATACCCCAGGATTTATCGTGAACCGAGTGGCTCGACCGTTTTATGGAGAAGCCCTACGGATGTATGAGGAAGGAATCGCTGATTTTGCTACCATAGATTACGCAATGACGTCCTTTGGTGGCTTTAAGATGGGCCCCTTTGAATTGATGGATTACATTGGAAATGATGTAAACTATACGGTCACTGAAACCGTCTTTGAAGCGTTCTATTTCGATCCACGGTTTAAACCTTCGTTTACCCAAAAACGATTAAAAGAAGCAGGCTTGTTCGGTAGAAAAACAGGCCGAGGATTTTATGATTATTCCACGGATCGCCCCGAACCTAAGAGGGATGAAGCCTTACTTCAACAAATTTTTAATCGCATTATTGCCATGCTCATTAATGAAGCCTATGATGCCGTATTGATGCAGGTTGCTTCACCAAACGACATTGACCTGGCGATGATGAAGGGCGTAAATTATCCAAAAGGACTCTTAGCTTGGGCAGAAGAAATTAGTCCTTCCGCGGTCTTATCCCAATTAAATGCACTGCATGAGCGCTATGGGGAAGACCGATATCGGCCGAATGCGCTCTTGAAGGATCGCGTAACTGCAGGCAAACCGCTTTGGTAAGCCCTTAAAAATTCGATGAAATTCCCTATTTTTGCATAAAACAATACTTAAATGGCATATTTATTTACTTCAGAGTCGGTGTCAGAAGGGCACCCAGATAAAGTAGCAGATCAAATTTCTGATGCGTTAATCGATCATTTTATGGCCTTTGACCCCACGTCAAAAGTAGCCTGTGAAACCCTAGTGACCACCGGTCAGGTAGTATTGGCTGGAGAGGTTAAAACCACGGTATATTTAGATGTTCAGAAAATTGCACGTGAAACCATTCAAAAGATTGGATATACCAAATCGGAGTATATGTTTGACGCGAATTCGTGTGGTATTTTCTCAGCGATACACGAGCAATCCTCTGATATTAATCAAGGGGTAGAGCGTAAAAATCCAGAAGATCAAGGGGCGGGTGACCAAGGAATGATGTTTGGGTATGCCACCAAAGAAACGGACAATTACATGCCGTTG
>Ga0208311_1000253_pt1 | contig 15764 bp, 14 predicted proteins | sample Colrivmet1562A02_FD_187683 | JGI IMG/M metagenome (GOLD analysis project Ga0208311, IMG submission 187683) | Estuarine microbial communities from the Columbia River estuary - metaG 1562A-02 (SPAdes) (version 2) | ecosystem: Environmental > Aquatic > Marine > Intertidal zone > Estuary | place... | reverse complement strand
AGCTGAGAACGCTTTAGTGACTCACCCCAAGATTATTGATGTCGCCGTCTTTGGCGTGCCCAACGAAGATTTTGGCGAAGAGGTCAAGGCAGTGGTTCAACCCGTCACCATGCCCGCTAACGCTGACGAAGCAAAGGCGCTCGAAAAAGAACTGATTGCCTATTGCAAGTCGCAACTCGCCGACGTCAAATGTCCACGATCAGTTGACTTCCGCGTTGAACTTCCACGTCATCCAACGGGCAAGTTGTACAAGCGCCTATTGAAGGACGAATACTGGAAAGACGCCGGGCGCACCATATAAGTGCCCGGTATCAAGTAGTGCTCAGGATCACAGCGCGATTTTCGGCAAATCCACAAACTTGCCCGATGGCCACAAGCGAAATACGGGATACTTAAGTCGTGACCGCGAGACCATCCCCTGAGCATCCTTATTTGGCACCTCACGCCACAGGTCAGTTCATCGCTTTCGCTCATCGTGGCGGAACCGATCAACTTCCTGAAAACACGATTCCTGCATTCCGACATGCCGTCGAACTTGGTTATCGATATCTAGAAACCGACGTGCAGTTAACTCGCGACGGTTACTTGGTTGCGTTCCATGACAACGATCTCTCCCGCACGTGTGGCATTCAAGGTCGAATCAATGAAATGACCTGGCAACAGGTCTCACAAGCTCGCGTCGATGGCAAAGAACCGATTCCATTGTTCACCGAACTCCTTGAAGAATTCCCCGACGCGTTTTTAAACATCGATGCGAAAAGCGATCCAACAGTAGATCCGCTGATTGACATTCTCAAAAAATGTCACGCCCTCTCGAAGGTGTGTATCGGATCTTTTAGCCATCGACGAATTTCAAAGTTTCGCGAGGTTCTCGGCGCCGAAGTGTGCACGAGCGCGAGTCCCATCGAGGTAACGCGATGGATCGCCGGCAATGTTCCAAAGGGACCATCTTGTTTTCAAGTTCCGGTGAGTCAAGGCCCAATCCCAGTCGTCACCAAAAGATCGCTACGAGCCGCGCGTCAGGCCAACAAACCTGTTCATGTCTGGACAATTGACCACGCCCACGACATGCAACATTTGATTGACCTCGGAGTCGATGGCCTAATGACCGATCAATCCGTCACTCTCAAAACGATTCTCGAGGCGAACAATCTTTGGGTGCAGTCATGACTGCGCTGAGTCTCCGAGATATCTCGATGACATTTCCCGATGGCACACATGCCGTTCAAGGAATCAATCTTGAAATCGAACAAGGAGAATTTGTCACCATCGTCGGACCTTCTGGTTGCGGCAAGAGCACTTTGTTACGCATTATTTCTGGACTGCAATTACCAAGTTCTGGCCAATGTGACGTTGACAGCTCGAGTCTTGGCTATGTCTTTCAAGACTCGGTGTTACTGCCCTGGAGGAACGTTCAGAAGAACGTTGAACTCAATGCCGAATTGCAGAAAATACCCAAAGATCAACGACAAGAAGCAGCTCAGAAAGCAATTCACTTAGTCAACCTCAACGGACACGAATTAAAATACCCACATCAGTTATCGGGCGGTATGAAAATGCGGTGTTCGCTAGCCCGATCATTAGTTTCTCAACCAAAAGTCTTTCTCTTTGACGAACCTTTTGGCTCCCTCGATGAGATGACCCGCGAACGCCTCAACGATGAGTTACTCAACATTTTTCTGCAAGAAGAATTCGCCGGTCTTTTCATCACGCACAGTATTCAAGAGGCAGTTTTTCTATCGACGCGCGTTCTCGTGATGTCATCACAACCAGGCCGTTTCATTTCTGAACACAAAGTAAGTTTTCCGTTCCCACGCCTACCCGAGATTCGCTACAGTCCCGAATTCGCTCAACTATGCGGTCAAATCAGCCACGACTTGAAGTTGGCTCACTCATGAAGACCTTTGGACAACTTTCACAGAATCGACGCTTTTCAAACTTCTTCTTGCCACTAACAACGCTGTTTGTATTTCTCTCTGTTTGGTATACCTACGCCAAGTTTCACTACGACAATCCTGTCCAACGACGAAATGCTCTGCCCTATCCACATGAAATTGTCACCGATGGGTTCTTGCCCCTTAACGACAAAATCAACGGTCTACGTCCGATCCTTGGATATATGTGGCCCACGGTCAAGGTCACTCTTCTTGGGCTACTGATCGCTGTCGCACTCGGAGTGCTCGTGGCGATACTCATGAATCTTTCAAAGGGAATCGAAAAATCACTTTTTCCTTACGCCGTCATCTTGCAAACTGTCCCCATCTTGGCCATCACTCCGTTGCTGACCGAACTTTTTGGCGAAGAGTTAGCAGTACGCCTCGTCGTCACAGTCTTGGTAGCAATCTTCCCTGTCATCACAAACACGCTCTTCGGACTTCAATCAACCGATCGGGCTCTGCACGATCTGTTCATCATGAACAGAGCCAATCGGTGGACGCGTTTGACCAAGTTAGAACTACCAAGCGCGATGCCTTCGCTGATGACAGGCATTCGTATCGCTTCGGGTAGTGCGGTTATTGGATCGGTCGTTGCTGATTTCTTTTTCGCCAAGGGCGAAAAAGGCATCGGTTACTACATTCGCACCCGCCAGCAACAATCAATTCAACGTCCTGAAATGTTTGCGGGGACGATCATGGCTTCACTATTCGGAATACTGATGTTCGTTGTCATTGGCTGGGTCACATCACGAGCCATTCGAAATTGGCATGACTCCAACTTGGCTCAACGTCCATCCTCATTTAAAGTTGGAAGAACACTCAAAGGGAAATCATGAAAATTCGCACTATCGCCACCGCAATATCAATCATCGGTCTGTCGTCTCTCATAGTTGCTTGCGGATCTGATGATGGTTCGAGTGGTTCGCCGAGCAATGCCGGGCCTTGCCCGACAAAATTGACCATCCAGTCCGACTGGTTCCCTGAACTTGAGCATGGCGGTGTCTACCAACTCATCGGCTCGAGCGGAACTGCGAGCAAAGATTCAATGTCATATTCGGGTCCAGTGCAGGCGGCCTACGCAGTTGGAGGCTTGCAAGAAGTTGAAATTCTCGCGAAGAACTTCGACGTGCAGAACAGTGCCGTTCTCGTTAACGGCAAAGCCGACATGGCCTTCATTGGTATTGCCGACATCATCAAAGACTCGGCCGCACTACCGCTCGTAGCTGTCGCCAAAACACTCGACAAAGACCCCATGATGGTCATGTGGGATCCAGCACAATTTGACGTGCAAAAGCCCGAAGACCTCGCCACGACAGAGGCAAGCTTCATCCACTTCCCCGGACTCGCGTATCTCGACTACCTCATTGAGAAGGGATACCTCACTGCCGATCAAAGTGATCCGAGTTACAACGGCTCGGACGCTGCTTGGGTTGCGGCATCTGGAACTTTGCTCCAACAAGGTTTTGCTACGAACGAGATCTATAAGTACGAAAACGACATCCCGTGGAAAGACGGCGCTCCGGCCGACGTCTCATTCTTTACAGTTGACCAACTCGGATACGACAATTACCCGTCGTCCATCACGATGTTGCAAAGTCGAGTGACCGAACTAGATGAATGTCTCAAGTTATTCATTCCTAAATTGGCGCAGGCCTGGGTTGATTTCTACAGCGATCCAACTCCGGTCACCGACACGATGATTGAAATCAACAATGCGTACGACGGTTTTTGGAGACTGAGCCCCGAACTCAATTCATTCGGTCTTGGCTTGCTCGACGAACTCGAGATCGGAGCCAATAGCCCCGACGGAACCTACTGTTCATTCGACGAAGCAAAAGTTCAGAAGTTGTACGACATCTTGCAACCGATTTACGCGGCTGATGGTGTCAAGGTTACTGACGACGCATCCAGCGTGTACAACAATAGCTACTGCGCTGGTGCTCCGGGTCGCTGATCACGACGTACGATCAAAAAAACTCAGGCGTCTTTGACGTGCCCATCACGTTGAATGAACGGGTCTTTGTCGCTCCACGGGAAGTTGATCCAGAGGTCAGTCTTCTTCCATGCGTAGTCGGCTTGAACAACTGAATGCGACTTTTCATAGAGCACAGCGGTGCGTACTTCACCGACTTTTCCTTCACAGAATTTCTGCACACTACGCAACGTGTGCCCAGTGTCGGCGACATCATCGGCGATCAAAATCTTGGCATCACCGAGGTCAACAAAATCGGGGGCCGGCGGCAAAATACGCGGCACTTCAAGTCGCTCATCAACTCCGGTGTAGAACTCGACATTCATGGTGTAGACGTTCTTCACTGCGAGCGAATAGCCAAGTGCACCACCAATCAAGAGTCCGCCACGAGCAATCGACAAAATCATGTCGGGGTCATAACCGTCTTCGGCAACCATTTGCGCCAAGGCTCGTGATGCCTCGCCGAAGATTTCCCATGTCATGATCTCGCGTTCGTTACTCACAAGTGTCCCTTCAACAAACTCAGAGCCGTGCGCCCTTCGTTACTCACAAATTTCGTTACGACCCAAATGTAGACGCTCAAGCCTCGCCCGACCCCATTGCTCAACTGAACAAGTTGTCAAGACGATTCATCGCTCGCCCATGACCCGCCGGTTATTCGACGGTGATGCCGTGCAAGGTGTCATCAGGGGGCGGCACTTGCGGATCCATTTCCTGCAAAGCATTCAAGATGATCTTGGCCACCACTAAATCGCGCGACCACTTAACGTCAGCTGGCACGACGTACCAGGGAGCGTTCGGACGCGACGTTTCACGAAGTACATCCTCGTAAGCGTTTTCGTACAAAGGCCAAATCTTGCGGTCAGATAAGTCGCTGGGGTCATGCTTCCAACTGCTTTCAGGATTATCAATTCTTTTTTGTAATCGTTGCCGCTGAACGTCGTGGGACACATGTAAATAAAACTTGATGACCCGTGTTCCTTCGTCGACCAACATGTGCTCGAAGTCGCGAACATGGCGGTATCGACGCGACCAAGTGTCTTCGTCGACCAAGTTCTTCACTCTCGGAACCAAGATGTCTTCATAATGGCTACGATTCCAAACGCCGACCTCGCCTTTCGCAGGACATGCAGCATGACAACGCCACAAGTAGTCGTGCATCCGCTCAGTTCCCGCCGGAACTTTAAAACTGGTGACTTGCACGCCCGCCGGATTCATACCTGTCATCACATGACGAACGAGTCCATCTTTTCCTGATGCGTCACGGCCCTGCAAAACGATCAGCAAACTCTGTTTGGCCTCGGCCATGAGACGGTGTTGCTCAAACGCCATGAGAGCGATCGTTTTGGCCAATTCACCTTTGGCCGAATCTTTATCCCAACCCATGGTGTCATCGGTGGGGATTGACTTCAACGACAACGGCTTGCCGGCGGCTACAAGAAATTTACGCATCAATTTGTCGGCCATAACTTCTCCAACGCTCTTCTCTCAGTTCACCGAACCACCTTGGATGAACATCCCTACCGTAATTGCTCGTAGGGGCAATGTCGGCAACCACTTGCACAGCAATAGTCACGATCCGCCAAAAATTTTGCGGTAAAGACCGAATACCCGCTGACCGGGTCGCGATATGACGGACGCTTGCGACTGATTGCGTCGCGATGCAGCGACATAATCGCCGCAAAATGAGGATGGTCGGCGTTCAATCGACGATCGAGGGGCACCTCGATGCCATTTAGCCTTAAAGCGGCGGGTTCACCCATGGCTTCATTGTGATCGTTCCACGGACCGAAGAAACGATTGTCCCGCAACAAAATAAAAAAGATAATTCGTACAAATGGCCTAAGTGCGTTACTATCGGCACATCGGAGACCGCGTTACGGGTCTGCCAATTTGCCACAAGGCACCATAAACAAGGGGGAAACTTGAAGATATATGGTCAGTCCAGTCGGCGCACCCGCCGAATTCTCGGAGTTACTTTGGTCAGCTTGCTGTCCTTTGCCGCAGCTTGCGGCGGAGGTTCATCGAGCGACGAAACCAGTGCTCCAACCGAAAGCGAAGCACCGGCAACATCAGATGCTCCGGTCGATGAAACACCGGTAGCCGGCGGAACCTTACGCGTTGGCCTTGAAGCCGATGTAGATGGTCTTGACCCGACAGCCTCAGCCTTGGCTGTGGCAGGTCTCACGATGGCCTCCGCGGTTTTCGATCCTTTGTTCACTTTCAACCAGGCTGGCGACGCTGTGCCGTACTTGGCCGAGTCAATTGAACCTTCGGCCGACTTCATGGTGTGGACAATGACATTGCGCGCTGGCGTGGTCTTCCACGATGGAACACCACTTACCACTGACGCGGTCATCAAGCAGTTCGAAATCACTCGTAACGACCCGCTCGTCGGATTGGCAGTACGCCCGTACTACCCCGAGACCGGCGCCGTTGTGAAGATTGATGATCTAACGATGGAGTTCCACCCGCTCGAAGCGAGCCAATTCTTTCCAACAGCATTGACCGCTCAATTGGGATACATCGCTTCACCAACTTGGCTTGATGCAGTTGCCGCTGACGCGACTCTGGCCCAAGCGCCCGTTGGTACTGGACCTTTCAAGTTTGACAGTCGCACCGAAGACTCAGTGACCAGGTTCGTCCGCAATGACGCTTGGTGGGGCACCGACATCATCGGACCGGTTTACCTTGACGCTGTTGAGTTCTACCCAGTGCCCGATCCGAGCACTCGTACCGAACTGTTGCAGAACGGCGACTTGGATATCATCCACACCACTGACACCGATCAGTTCCCGACGTACCGTGACGACCCGACCCTTACCCTTGACATTGACGAAGACGGCGAAGAGTACTTCTTGATGATCAACACCGCCAAGGCACCGTTTGACGACATCCGTGTTCGTCAGGCACTTGCATTGGCAACCGATCGTCAGGGCTACTACGACTTGTTCAACGCTGGTGAAGGCAGTATGGCCGATCAAATGTTTGTTCCGGAAAGCCCGAACTACAACCCCGACGTCAAGCAAGACGGCAATGACCCCGCAGCTGCAGCAGTTCTCGTTGCTGAATATTGTGGCGAAAACCCAGTCGATGCCGAAGGCAAAGAATTGTGCACCGGCGGCAAAGTCAACATGGAATACCAGTGGTCTGGTCCGTCAGTGTTGGCCACTCGAATCGCCGACTTCTATAACGAAGGTTGGAGCGAGTCGTTCAACGTCACCTTTGATGAGCTGTCACAGGCTGACCACATCCAAGAAGCAGCACTTGGTATCTACAACGTGGTGGGCTGGCGTCAATTCGGTGCCGAAAACCCCGGTGATGACCGCGTCTGGCTCGAATGCCGCAATATCGGTGGTATTTCACTCAACTGGCCGCGCTATTGCAACGAAGACCGCGACGCGCTGATCAAAGAGATCGCTAACCCAGCGACACCTGAAGCGCGAAGCACCTCTTTGCAGCAGTTAGTCCAGAACATGCATGATGCGTACTCCTACATTTTCATGACCCATTCATCTTGGGCCATCATTCAGTCGGACAAAGTTCATGGAAGTTGCGATCGTGTTGGACCCGATGGAGATCCATTGGTGTGCTCGACTAACGGTCGCATGTACTTCTCATCAATGTGGCTCAGTAGCTGAGTCTTTGATCCGACCCATTAAGGATTACATTTAGATATATGCGTTACTACGTGCAAAGGGTCGCCTTAGCCATTCTTCTCCTCTTAGCTGTGAGCATGCTCACCTTTGGGGCGTTGAATGTCTTGGGCGACCCTTTGTTCAATATTCTTGGTCCGGTTGCCGGGGACGTCAATAACCCCGAAAGCGTCGAAATGATTAACGCTGCTAAACGCGAGTTCAATCTTGATCGATCTCTACCGGTTCGTTATGGGCTGTGGGTCAGTGATTTTGTGCAAGGCGATTTCGGTGTCACGTTCAGTTCCACTGGGCAACCACCAGTGTCGGGTGTCATCAGCGAACGACTCCCCCGAACAATCTCTTTGGTTGTGTTGGCCCAATTATTCGCCATCCTTGTCTCAATTCCGTGGGCACTCATCACTGCTTCTCGCGCTGGAAAAGTGAGTGACCGCATTTCGACGATCAATGCGTTTTTCCTGGTAGCGATGCCCAATTTCGCTATCGCCGTCATTTTGAAATTCGTATTCAGTATCAAACTTGGCTGGATGCCTTTGACATATACGGCCGACGATCCATTGAGTAGTCGGCTTTTTCAAATGGTGCTGCCTGCGCTCACGATTGGTTTACCGGTCGCCGCCGTGTACCAACGACTTCTCCGCACCGATCTCATCACGACTTTGCAACAAGACTTCATTCTCTTAGCTCGCACTAAAGGCTTATCGAAGTGGCGCATCCTTTTTGTTCATGCTCTGCGCCCCTCATTGTTCTCGTTCATTACCGTGGTCGGTTTGAACACCGGAGCTTTGATCGGTGGATCAATTGTTTCCGAAACCGTCTTCCGTATCCCAGGCATCGGTTCAACTCTTGTTGAATCAGTGCTTCGCAATGACTTCCCAGTCGTCTTGGCAATTGTGATGATCGTCGCATCGTCTTTCGTCATCATCAACTTGCTCGTTGATTTCGCTTACACCCTGATCGATCCGAGAGTCCGTCGATGAGTACCAACCCCAATCCTGCTACCCCGACGAACTCCGACGAGACGATCGTCAAAAAGAAACTCGGCGTTGGCTTTTGGCTCTGCGTTGCATGGCTAGGACTCATGGCGTTTATTGCCCTTTTCACACCGCTGTTGCCACTCAAGAGCCCGACTCAGAATTTTCTCGATACCACCAACGGACGCCCACCATATTCCCCATCATGGAAACATTGGTTCGGTACCGACAAAGACGCCCGCGATGTCTTTGCCCGCACTCTGCACGGAGCGCGAATTTCTCTCGCTGTGGGTTTCGCCGCTATCAGCGCCGGATTTTTAGTCGGCGGCACGGTTGGCTTGATCTCGGGCTACTTCAAAGGCTGGATTGATCGCGTCAGTTCATTTGTTTTTATCGTCTTGCTCTCGTTCCCATCTCTCGTCTTGGCAATCTTGCTCACATCGCTCATTGAGCGAAGTCTGCTCACGATCTCTCTCGTTCTTGGTCTCTTGAGCATCGCCCCGGTGGGCCGACTGGCACGAGCCGCCACTTTGCAGTTCGCCGATCGAGAATTCGTTCTGGCCGCACGTCAGATCGGCGCAACCAATCGCCGAATCATCATCAAAGAAATTCTTCCCAACGTCGCCATCCCCATGTCTTCGCTGGCCTTGCTTGGTATGGCGGTCGCAGTTGTCGCCGAAGGCGGATTGTCTTTCCTCGGTCTCTCGGTTGAAAAGGGAATTACATGGGGCGGTTTGATTCAACTTGGTTCTGAGTCCTCTAAAACTCTTGAGGAAGCCCCTTGGATCGCCTTCTTCCCCATCTTGATGTTGTTCTTAACCGTATTGTCTTTGAACTTTGCTGGCGACCGCGTGCGCAACTACTTCGATGTTAAGGAGACCACGCTATGAACCCGCTTGACATCGTCCGATCTGAAGCTGAACCGCTTGTTGAAACAGTAGAGATCAAAACACATTTCAAAACTCCTCGAGGTATCGCTCGAGCCGTCGACGGAGTGTCCATCCAGATTCGCCGCGGACAATCACTTGGTGTCGTCGGAGAATCAGGATCAGGCAAAACGGTTCTGTCACGTTCAATCATGGGCCTGCTACCCCGCAACGGCGTCATCCGTGAAGGATCGGTGCGCTACCAAGGCCAAGAAATTGGTAACCGCACTCCAAAAGAAATGCGCAGTGTATGGGGTCGCGAAATGGCGATGATCTTTCAAGACCCCATGACGTCTTTGAACCCGGTGATGAAAGTGGGTAAGCAAATCACCGAGTCCCTTCGCTTGCATCTCGGAATGTCGGCATCTGAGGCGATGACTATCGCCGAAAAACTCTTTCGCGATGTCCGAATTCCCGAGCCAACTCGACGGTTGAATCAGTACCCTCACGAGCTTTCTGGCGGAATGCGTCAGCGTGTGATGATTGCTATTGCCATGGCTTGTGGCCCCAACATGTTGTTCGCCGACGAGCCCACAACTGCTCTTGACGTCACCGTGCAAGCGCAAATTCTTGAACTCATCAGCGAGCAAAAACGCGATCGCAACATGTCACTTTTGCTCGTCACCCACAACCTCGGCGTTGTCGCTGGGTATACCGACGAGATCGCTGTGATGTACGGCGGCAAAGTTGTCGAAAAAGCCCCAACCAAGACTTTGTTTGCTGACACGAAAATGCCGTATACCGAAGCACTGTTGCGCAGTATCCCGCGTCTTGATCAGCCATCGCATTCACGATTGGCAACCATTCCTGGTCGACCCCCAGACATCGTTCATCCGCCCAAGGGATGTCGCTTCGCACCGCGTTGTGCATATGTTCGCGATCTGTGTCTTAATGAAGAACCAGAACTTCAGCAGGCATCAACACCAGATCACACGTTCCGCTGTTTCTATCCAGTCGGATCACCCGAATACTTAGAGCGGAAAGTCGAACTCACTCGCAAGGGCGAACTCGTTTCAACAGGAGACTTGAGCTGATGGCTGGCACAGGCAAAGCACATCTGCGCAACACCGATGACGTTCTCTTGCGCGTCGAAGACCTTGTTGTTGAATTCCCCATCGGTCGTACTGGCTTAAAGGTCAATGCGGTGAGTGGAATTTCCTTTGACGTTCTCAAAGGCGAAACCCTCGGCATTGTCGGCGAATCGGGTTGCGGAAAGAGCACAACCGGACGAGCAATCATGCAGCTCCCGAGCCCGACATCGGGTTCAATCGTCTTTAATGGCACTGACCTCACTACTTTGTCTGGCGAAGCGATGCGCGAGGCCCGAACCAAAATCCAAATGATCTTCCAAGATCCGATCTCATCTCTTAATCCGCGGCGCAACGTGCGCGACATCGTGCTTGAACCGCTTTCAATTTGGAATCGTGGAACCAAGGCTGAGCAACTGGCAACAGTTGACAAGATTCTTGAACACGTTGGTATTGATCCTGAACGCGCTGCCGAAAGCAAACCGCACCAATTCTCAGGTGGTCAGTGTCAGCGCATCTCCATCGCCCGATCATTGGTGTTGAATCCGCAAATGATCATTTGTGACGAACCAGTGTCGGCCCTCGACGTCAGCGTGCAGGCACAAGTGGTCAACTTGCTTGAGGATCTCAAAAAAGAATTCGGTCTCACTCTCGTTTTCATCGCTCACGACTTAGCCGTCGTCAAAAACATCAGCGATCGCATAGCCGTGATGTATCTCGGAAAGATTTGTGAAGTGTCAGGCAGCGAAGATCTTTATCGCAACCCTGCTCACCCCTACACCGATGTCTTGTTGTCGGCGATTCCGGTTCCCGATCCCACAGTTGCTGTCAAAAAGATCAGCGTTGAGGGCGAACCGCCGTCACCAGTTTCACCACCAGCTGGATGCCGCTTCAACACCCGTTGCCCCAATGCCTCTGATCGTTGCCGAAGCGAAGAGCCCACATTGCGCGAGATTGAGCCAAGTCACTTCGTGGCTTGTCACCATCCACTCTTTGGTGGCGACGCACCAGTAACCGTTCGCAGCAACTAAAACTTATTGACTTACTTATTGAGGTAATTCGGCGGGCGCTTTTCCATAAAGGCCATCATTGCCTCACGCGCATCTTCAGTACGACTGGCCATGATCTGCTGACGATTTTCTAAATCAATCGCCGACTGCATCGCCGGAATTTCAAGAGCAGTCCACATCGCTTCTTTAGTTAGTGCAACGCCAAATGGAGTATTGAGCATGATCTGCTCAGCTTTGGCGATCGCTACTTTTTCCAAGTCGCTATCAGCAACGCGATCAACCAGTAGTCCAATGCGATATGCCTCGGCCGAGTCAATCACTCGACCCGTCAGCATCATTTCTTGCGCTCGAGCGACGCCAACAATACGGGGCAACAGCCACGAGGTTCCGATATCACAAGCAGAAAAACCAACACGAATGAAGGCCACGTTGAACTTTGACGATTCGGCACCGATTCGAATGTCACTACCGAGCACCAAGGCCAATCCTCCACCAGCCGCCGCTCCGTTGACCGCAGCAATAATTGGTTGAGGAATTGACCGCATATGCGACATCAACCCTGCGATGTGCTTTTGCACGGCAAACGAACGTTGTACTGCTCCCATGTCTTCGGTATGCGGAGCATTTCCATAACCAGTGAGGTCTAAGCCGGCACAAAAACCCCGCCCGGCCCCAGTCAAAATGACGACACGACAATCAGCGTCAATTGCAATGCCATCAAGCACCTGATGTAAGCCCTCAACGAGTTCGGTCGTCATGGCATTCAGACGCTCTGGGCGATTCAGTCGAATCACGAGGACTCCCGGGATAGGTCGTTCGAGGACGATGACTGGTGTAGGCGACTGGGCTGGGCTCATATAGACATTCTGCCGACTCGTACGATGCCGCTACTAGTCCTGAGTGCCTCGGTGCCCCGTGTTAGCGTCGGGATGTGCTGTATACCAGCACCCGCCTATGTCTGACACCGCAACGCACGAAACTCAAAATTCCGATTCGTCATTCATGTGGCGGCTGGCTTTAAGACACGCCGCAGTGGCGTACCTCGTGTCCCGTCTTGCGATCATGGTGGGGGCCGCGATCGTTGCTGCTGAACTCCGCGCTGATGAGAACAAAATCAAAGAACGCCTCGTCTGGGGCTTTCTCGGAAAAGTAGATCCGCATGCGCGATCTGGGTCGCTACCGAAATCAGCCGGATCGATGATCCTCGATGTACTGACTTCTTGGGACGGTATTTGGTACATGCGCATCGTTCGATATGGCTACCCCACTTACGTTCCACCGAACATCACGTACGACGACACACAATCGCGCCTCGCCTTCTTTCCTACCTATCCCCACTTAGTACGAATCGTTGATGCAGTTCTTCCAGGTGGCGACACCCTTGCCGCACTCTTCTTGAACTTCTCGTTAGGCGCGGGCTTTATTGTTTTAGTTGGTTTACTCGCTCGCTCATGGTTCGGAATCGCTGTTGCCAAACGGGCGATGATGCTGTGTGCTTTGTTCCCCGGAAGTTTCGTTTTGTCATTCGCATACAGCGAGGCGCTACTGATTTTTCTTGCTGCTGCATGTTTACTCTTGCTCCAGAAAGAAAAATGGCTATTGGCAGGAGTTGTCGCACTGCTTGCTACGGCTACTCGACCAAATGGAATTGCGGTCATTGCGGCTTGCGCTGTGGCGGCTTATTTAGCGTGGCGACAAACCAAGTCCCTGAAACCATTTATTGCGCCATTGTTGTCGCCCATTGGTTTCATCGGATACCAATTGTGGATCAACAATCACGCCGACGAATCACAAGTCTGGTTCAGAGTTCAAGGTGAGGCCTGGAAAGAAGGCGCGAGTTTTGGACTCACGGCCATCCGGCGAACCCTTGAGGCATTTACCCAACCACTCACTTCCCCCACCGATCTGATTACTGCGGCCTCATTTGTCTTGACGATCTTTTTGTTGTGGTTGGTATGGAAGAGACATCACATTCCTTTACCAGCACTTGCCTACAGCATCGTCATTGTCGCCCTGATGTTGTTACCCGCCACCGTGACAGCGCGTCCAAGGTTCTTGTTTACCGCGTTTCCACTTTTCATTGCGGCAGCAGTATGGCTTGACCAACCCAAGCGCAAGGAATGGTGGCCGTACCTTGTTGGTTTCTTCATGTGCGGTCTCACTGCCTTGACGGCCCTTTACGGCGTTTACGGGGCGATTCCGTGAGTCAATGGCTGCGTCGTCGTTACGACGTCTGCATCATCGCTCTGCTCGCCTATATCCCGCTACTGCTTTCCGCTCCAGGGAAATTGCCAGCCGACACCAAGTTGTACCTGTACCTCAATCCCGGCCGACTGCTCAGTGACGCCGCCTGGACATGGGACAATCGTCAACTCGGTGGATGGGTACCTCACCAAAATGTTGGCTATCTCTGGCCGACCGGACCGTGGTTCGCTTTTTTTGATTGGCTCAATATTCCCGACTGGGTCGCTCATCGATTGTGGCTCGGAACATTGCTCATCGTTGCCGGCCTTGGTGCACGTTGGCTCGCAAAAATCCTTGACCTTCCCGTGAACTCTGCATTCATTGCCGGTGTTGCTTTTCAACTTTCACCGTACGTGCTGCCGTACATATCGCGCACATCAGCGCTGTTACTACCTTGGGCGTTACTGCCATGGATTGTTGGGCTCACACTCAAAATCATCCGTGAACCAAAGCTGAAATACTTCGCAGTTTTCGGATTGATCATCATGTCATCTGGCGGGTTGAATGCCACCGCACTTCTCATGATCGCTCCAGCACCAGTTGTCTGGCTGATCGACGCATGGAGTTCACGCAAGATCTCTTTCAGACGAGCGTTATCACTCACCGGACTTCTTGGTCTGATTTCTTTGATCATGAGTGCATGGTGGGCTGCGGGCTTATCCGTTCAAGGAAAATACGGTGCTTCTGTTCTTTCGTATAGCGAAGCCCTTCAGTCAACCTCGGCCACGTCGACTGCAACCGAAGCACTTCGCAGTCTCGGTTACTGGCTGTTCTACGATCGCAACGAAGTGACGGCACTGACATCTGCATCAACGCCTTATCAAAACAATCTGCTGGTCATCGCTGTCGGAATATGTCTGGTGATCGCTGGCGTGATTGGTCTTTTCAGCGACCACAAACTGAAGCGACCTCTCAGCATGATGCTTTTCGTTGGCGTCGTTTTATCGGTTGGCGCATACCCCACAGATTCGCCTTCACCGTTGTGGTCGTACTTTGCTGACAATCCCAAGAGTGCCATCAGTTTGGCCTTGCGATCATCATCACGAGCTGTGCCGTTGATTGCATTGGCTCTCGCCATCGGACTTGGGATATTTGCCATCAAGGCAGCGAACTACGCGTCGCAACGCTCACCACGTTTACGCCATCTTGTCGTCCCCGTGACATTTCTCTTTATCTGTCTCAATGTGCCCGCTCTTTTTGGCGGCCGTTACATCGATCCGGCAATTTCACGTCCACAAGAAATTCCGACTGCCTGGACCCAAGTCGCCCAACTACTTGATCAGCGTTTTGATGCTGGACACACCGGCTCAGTTTTGATTCTTCCCGGTATCGAATCCGCGGCCTACCGATGGGGCTATCCGGTTGATCCGATCCTGCCAGGTATCACGAAGAAGCCGTTGATCACTCGTGATTGGTTGCCCTTGGGAAGCGCACCGTTCATGGACTTGCTGTACGCGCTTGACGACTCATTTCAAAATGGCACCGCCGACGCCAACAGCATTGCCCCCATTGCACGTTTACTTGGCGCTGACACCGTCATGGTGGTGAACTCGTATCAATACGAGCGATTTGGCGTACAACGACCAGAGCGGTCGGCTTCTCTCGTTGCTTCAGCGCCAGGTCTCACCCCTATCGGGAACTTTGGTGAGCTATCTATCAACCTTGCTGAAGATTATGAAACAAATGATTTGCAGGATTTTCCTCCGACGGCATTACCCGAAATCTCCGTATACGAAGTCATTGATGCAACTCCTGGCGCACGCATCACCAACAACCCCATCGTTGTTTCAGCTGATGGCTCGGGAATGGTTGATCTCGCGGCAGCGGGGCTCATTGATGGAAAGAGTTCAATACTTGCTTCAGGCGCGCTGGATGAACCGTCTCTACAGCAGGCCGTACTGAACGCTCCTGAAGTGATTGTGACCGACAGCAATCGCAAACGCGCTCACCAATGGCGCGGTTCACAAGAGGTGTGGGGCGCAACCGAAGGTGTTGGCCCTGTCGTCGATTCGTTTGA
>Ga0208311_1000241_pt1 | contig 16187 bp, 21 predicted proteins | sample Colrivmet1562A02_FD_187683 | JGI IMG/M metagenome (GOLD analysis project Ga0208311, IMG submission 187683) | Estuarine microbial communities from the Columbia River estuary - metaG 1562A-02 (SPAdes) (version 2) | ecosystem: Environmental > Aquatic > Marine > Intertidal zone > Estuary | place... | reverse complement strand
TAGATTTTTCTGAGAACTCGTATTGGACTTGCGATCCTCTACGGCAACTGACAACCAGTTACTAGGTAGGCACCTTTCGTTCGCAGCTGACGAGCGCTTAAGCTTTGTTTTTTGGGTTGGATTAGTTATTCACCAATAGAACTTTATTCCAAAGTTTTTGACTCTGTGGATTATGAAAGTAGTGGCTCGTCATTAGGCCAACCCCGATTTTGTCAGGGTCGATACTTAACTACTCTCTGAGATATCCCTACCTCAATTTTTCCGGATTCCTCTTAACTGCAGCCTTGGTAGACTGATGATAAGGTTAGTAACAGCACCGTCTGTACACCAACTTGTCTTTCGACTTTAAGGTTCCCATTAAATTGGAGTTCGCAATCATGGAGTCGGATGAGTCCACTCCTTGCAAATATCCTACAGGTTAATCTTATTGAGGTTCCCCTCTCAACTAAACGACCCACATCGCCTAGTCAGCATTCCATTTCTCCTACAGTGTTACCCTCAGATACTCAGGACTTCTGATATCCTGCTTGCCTACTTGAGTTCCTTGCGAAACCGCAGAGCCGATAAGTCTTATAGCTCCACTTTATATCTGTTTCCAGATTTATTTAACGATCATAGGCGACCGTGTTGCAACCTAGCAAGCTAGGCTACATATATCAATAAAATTCAAAGAACTTATTTTGTGTTTACTTATTTATTATACCTACTTTATTCTATATCGGTTTAATAAAAGTAAAAAAAAAATTAAGGGTTTGAAAAGAGATCCGAAAAAATTTTCGCTGAAAGATTGTTGTGTTTTGACTTGCCCATTTTTGAATTACTTGAATCTTGAACTTTGAATTCAGTGTCTTCGTCTTAACATCGATTGGATAGCTAGTATGTAAGAAATAGCTTGTGGCCATTTGTTGCTACCGATCCCCCTTCACTCTTTTCTCTCCCCTATATTTTAAATTTTGGTTTTTGCATTGTGAGCTTCTAACTCCTCTTGCAACATCTCGATTTGAGACTCCAATTTTTCAATCCACTGGTCTTTCTCAACAATTGAGATTTGTGTAGTGTATTTTACTGGAGCATCCATTCGATATGATTGGTGCATTCCTTCTTTGCAATCCAAACTTTTCAATTTAGAAACCAAAGATTTTAGTTCAGCCAATTTAAAGATTTTATCATAAACCTTTGAGTTAGCTTTGTGAATAGCTGTTTTTAGGGCAACTAATTCATCAACCGACGCCATTGCTTTTTCCAACGCTTCTCTTGCATCATAAGGACGTGTAGTTCCTTCTTGAATCGAGTTGTACGCCGAAACATGCGAAATGTACTCATTAGTTTTTGAAACTAATTTGTTTTTCTGTTTAAGTGCTTTTGTGATATTCATGTTTTATTGTATTACTTAGTTAATAATAGTTTTTAATATACCTAAAAACTTTTTGAGCGAATAGACAGAATCGAACTGTCGTCTCCAACTTGGAAGGATGGAGTAATAACCACTATACGATATTCGCAGCTTTGGGCAGGATCAGAGGCCTTCTGCCTGCCGGGACCTCGTCGTTAACTTTCGTCAGAGCGTACCGAGACACTGTTGTAGTCAGGACAGGATTCGAACCTATTCCAGCTTTGCCATAAAGAGTCAGCCTAACTGTACTCAACCTTGGGGAGGTGCCTCCAACCAATGGACTCCTAACTAGTTGCGGTCCCACCGGGAATCGAACCCGGCATACCGCCGTGACAGGGCGGCGTTATAGCCGATTAACTACAGGACCAATTGTGTAGCCCCACCGGGAGTCGAACCCGACTTTCCAGGATGAAAACCTGGCGTCCTAACCGATAGACGATGGGGCCAAAAAACAAATCTTGCATGCTCACCATGCTTGTGGATTTGATTGAACATAGTTTACTGTTCACCTGGTGTAAGTGCACTACAGAGCAGGGTCCATCACATAATACCTTGGGTCATGTATACTTCATTGGGTAATTACTCCCACGAAGCCAAGGTCTCTTTCAACGGTGCTAACCCGTCTTATGTAAGATTTGTAGTGGAGGTGACAGGAATCGAACCTGCGACCCTCTGCGTGCAAGGCAGATGCTCTAGCCAACTGAGCTACACCCCCATCTCCGATCCTTATTTATAGTCTCGACCGGAGTAGACTTAGTTGAATTTTAAAAAATTCAATAGGTTAAGCGTTGTTCTTAGCCGAAACTTCAGCTCTAACATCTTGTGCTAGACTTTTGATAGTTTGCATGGCTTTACGAACTCTCGTTCCAGCTGATTTGTTTCCGCTTTCGAAAAACTTTACTGCATCTGCTTGAACCGCGTCAAGTGTTGCTTGGATTTGTGCTAATGTTTGCATAGGTATACTTTATTTAAATTATTAATTATAGTTATTATACTATAAACAGGTTAATAATTGTATTGAGCCTCCTGTCGGAATCGAACCAACGACCTACTGATTACAAATCAGTTGCTCTACCAGCTGAGCTAAGGAGGCAAATAGGTGAAGTGTGACGTCTACTTGATTTATAGTAACCATCTATAAACTAAGGGTTCTCTTCACCATTGTGGATATAAGCTACTTGCCTACTCTTGGACTTCCACAAGCCCCATGTTGTCCCGCAAGGATTCGAACCTCGATTATCTGGACCAAAACCAGATGTGCTGCCTTTACACCACAGGACAGTGTACTTTCCAATATGTCAAAGACCTTTTTGTGGGAGCAGGTGGACTCGAACCACCGAACTCGAATGAGGAGGGATTTACAGTCCCTGGCAATTGCCGCTATGCGATACTCCCAATTATTATTTTCTAGGCTTTTTTGTAATTACTTCATCAATAATTCCATATGCCTTGGCCTCTTCTGCATTTAACCAAAAGTCTCGAGTTGCATCCCGTTTTACCTGTTCTGGATCTTTATCACAATATCCACCTAGTAAAACAAACAACTCAGCATTTACCTTTTGCCACTCTTGCATATCGATTTCAGCATCTTGGATATTTCCGCTAAAACCGCCTGAAGACTGATGCAACATTGTAGTTGAGTGTTTTAGTGAGGAGCGCTTTCCTTTTGTTCCTGCTCCTAACAACACTGATCCCATTGATGCAGCCATTCCAGTATTAACTGTTTTGATATCGCAGTTAATATAGTCCATTACATCTACCATTGAAAGACCACTCTTAACGCTTCCGCCTGGACTATCAATATGCATTGTAATATCTAATCCATCAACTGAATCCAAAAACATTAGCTGAGCTTGAACAATAGTCGACATATGATCGTTGACTGGCCCGGCTACCCAAATTAATCTTTCCATCATTAATCTGGAAAAAATATCCATTTGAGTTGCACGTAATTCGCGCTCTTCTAAAATATAAGGAGTCATTGACGACTCAATCTGTTTTTGATGGTAGTGCATATTCAGTGAAGAAATGCCATGCTTACTCATCGCGTATTTTTCAAATTCGTTTCTCATACAGTTATTATACTAATTTAATTATACTATGTACTTTCTGTAGGATTCGAACCTACGACCCTCTCGGTGTAAACGAGATGCTCTAAACCAACTGAGCTAAGAAAGCATGCATGTAAGTAGAATTCGACCTCCTTTGCATAGGCGTAATTGGGAGGAATACTGAACTCGCCATTTCTATATTCTACTTACATTTGTGATCCCGGATGGACTCGAACCATCGACTCCCTCATTAAAAGTGAGGTGCTCTAGCCAACTGAGCTACGAGATCATTTTTGTTGCGGGACCCGGACTCGAACCGGGGACTTCAGCTTATGAGACTGACGAGATAACCATCTTCTACACATCCCGCAATATTGGCGTCCCGGGCAGGATTCGAACCTGCGACCACTCGATTAACAGTCGAGAGCTCTACCGCTGAGCTACCAAGACATTTTGCACACCTGAAAGGATTCGAACCTCTAACCGCGGTTTTGGAGACCGACATGATACCATTTCACCACAGGCATGTATGTTGAGTACAAGGTTGGAATCGAACCAACACCAATAGTTTTGCAGACTATCCGACCACCACGATCATCCTGTACCTATAGTAGTTCCTAAAGGACTCGAACCCTTATCTCTTGATCCGTAGTCAAGTGTTCTATCCATTGAACTAAGAAACTATAAGTCGAACTGGATGGACTCGAACCATCGACCACTCGCGTATCAGGCGAGTGCTCTAACCAACTGAGCTACAGTTCGATTGAATTAGAGCAAATATAAAACAAATATTTGACACTAAAAAATTTTTATTCACTTTTTTTCCAATCTTTTTCTTCTCCTAATCTGATAGGAACAAAGAGGGCAAATCCATTATCATCTTCGAAATGATTGCAAGTATCAATATAAGTGTTACCGAACTTATATCGCCAGTATTCAAACTCTTGCAGGTCTGCATTCCATTTTGCAGTAGTGGCATTACGTGTATCGCCAATATAAACTTGACCGTGGATCAGGTCGCGTTTTGGAATTGCACCTCTTTGTATAAGTTTAGGAATATAAAAGTTTTTATATTCTTCGGGCTCTGCTCTAGGAATAGTTGGAACTTCATGTGGCTCCTTAAATGGAGTAGTTTCAGTTTCCCAATATTCCCTAATCCTTTTGGCACGATCGATTCGATCATGCTCCAATTGTTTCTGTATTTTGAGTTTTAAAAACTCTTTGTCTATATTATCCATAATAAGTAATTTACAAATTTTTAACTACTGCTGGTAGGACTGGATTCGAACCAGTACAAAGGGATTAGGCTTTCGCTTTATTTCCGATCTTTAACCCCGAGACAGGAGGTCGTGTCTGCCAAATTTCACCACCTACCAGCAACAATTTTAAGCGGAAGCTGAAGGATTCGAACCTTCGGGACTTTGACATCCACAGCTTTAGCAAAGCTGCACAATAGACCACTCTGACAAACTTCCAATGGGGTGACTGATGGGAATCGAACCCACGACCTTCTGAACCACAATCAGACGCTCTAACCAACTGAGCTACAGCCAACGTGGACAGGGGCGGGGTCGAACCGCCGACACCAGGATTTTCAGTCCTGTGCTCTACCTACTGAGCTACCTGTCCAAATACTTTCCAACATGTCAAAGAACCTATTCTGTAAAAACAAAAAACCCGAACTTTTTGGGTTCGGGCTCAGTGTTTTCATAGTTACTAACTTTATAATACCTATCAACGCCTGAACCCTAAGTCACGGTCATTGCCTGTCCACTTAGCATATGCTACTTGGCTAAAGCAATTCTCGATAATATGGTTCATTTGTGTTTGCATCACGGTGTTATTTTGTATAGTTATTTATATTTGCTAATATACACAAAGTTTTTGACAATTTGCATATTATTTTTTACTTTTTTTGTTTTTTAGTATTGACTTAACTAGCTTCTTATCATTTTTTTCATGATAGTATACATGTTTAAATGCCATGTATACTATGACAGCACATATTGCGCATATCAATATTCCGGTAAGTATTCCCATAATTTAAAATATTTTTATACTGTGTGAGTAATAGTTACTCGTACACAAGTTTGGGCTTGAGCCTCATTCATAAAGAAGTTATTAATATAACCCATGATATTGGCACTGCCGATTGGATTAGCTGAGTGAGTATAGACTAGTGGAAATTGAAAAGGCTTACCTCGCTTTACGTCTCGTGATAAGTCACTCCACTTTGGATTCCTATCATAAAACTCGTTAACTAACCATTTAGCACAGTCATATCCAGTTTTCTCATTAATATGCGTGTAATCTAAAATATAATTAGGACTTACGTTATTAAAGTATTCACTCATAGCCGAATCACCTAGGTCGTGGTCAAGAGAAATTACTTCGATATTCTCTAACCCAGTTTCTTTAACTAAATGTACAAACTCTTCATAATTTCGGACTACTACCCATTCAGTTTCAACTGGAGTTCGTACATCATCTAAATAAATTCTAATCATAATTTCCTATCTTCTTTTAATTGATTACGTATCGCATCAATATCCTTTGTACTAAACCAATTACGGTTTTCCCAAATTTCAAGTAACAATTTACCTAATTCGGTTTCGGTATAAGTTGAACCCCTAAATACTTTATTGTAATCTATTGGTGCGTTTGCTTGAGCATTTTCAATGTCTGCTTCTGTGTAAAATTCTGGTGGCATTTTATTTTCTGTTTAAGATTTCAACTTTAAGTAGGTCATCGGAATCTTTGGAAACTTTAAATGTTACTTCCCTAGCGCCCTTTGCCCAAAATAGCAATTCTAACATTTCTGAAATTTCATCGGGATATTGATCACGAAGAATTTCGCCAGTTCTAAACGGATCATTTTCGATCTTGTCTTTAAACTCGTCCATTGTTTCTTTGAATAACTGTATGTTTAACTTTGCCATTTACGATTAATATACCCTTATTGGGGCCATTTTTGCTGAGGACATGCACTTGGCCCCTTTGGTGAGAAAATTTTCTTGTTAAGAGGACAGCCGCATGCACCGCAATAGTGAATATTTAATTGATTAACTTTTGATTCTGGACAGGCTTCACAAATAGCGAGTCGTTCGTCTGCTGTTGCCCTTTGTTCAGGAGTTGGGTTAAACGATCTAAACCAGGCAATAGATACTTCCTTTAAATCTATCATTACGATTGATTATTTTAGTTATTATACTATGAAAATTGGATTGGATTACTGGCGAATTCCAGTTCTAACTATATAAAAGTTAGTTGTTCCACCTGAAACTGGCCCATCTATTAGCAGCGATTGTTGTCCAGGTAAAGTAGATTTCATGTTAGCTGTTCCACTATTAATAGTAGACCATTGGGTTGCCGAGAATATTCTATAGTCTGGTGTTGAATTTGGCCAAGTTAAAATAGTAGAGTTAACTTTAGAATAAATTAAGAACACATCTGTAATTGATAATGAGTTATTATTATTTGCGTCAATTCTATAGTAATCCTTTGAGTTAAATGTTTGTGTTAAAATCTTATTGGTAAATGTTTGAGCATCAGTCGATGTTGGAATTGTAGTTGTAATAGATTCAATTGACACTCTAAAATCATATTTGTTTACACTTAGAGAAGTTGTGAATGAGTATACTCCGCTTGCATTAGTAGTAGACGAACTATTAAAAGAATAGGTTAGATCAGATTTAAGTTTAGAATATAGTTTAACTTCAACGTTTGGAAAAACGATTACCTCTGAATTGTAAACAGTTCCGGAATATGTAAATGGTGCAACTGTAATTATTCCTGCAGTTGAAAATGTAAATCCACATGTTCCATTTTGTAATTGAGCTCTATACAAAACACCATCGGTTTGATTTGAATATGAATTGGTCGTAGAGGTATTTGTAATATCTGTCCACGTTACTCCATCATTTGCCGAACGTTGCCATTTAACAATAGTTCCGGTATGTCCACTAAGCGTTAGCGTACCTGAATTGGTTGCGGTTGCATGAACTGCAGATGAAACTGATCCTCCGACTGGCGGAGTTCCCGATGTAACGGTAATGGTCTTAGCACTAGTATTAACTGCACTTCCACAGTTTGGTGTTTGCACCTGTGCTCTATAATAATAGGTACCTGCTGTATTAAGAGTTTGAGTTAAACTTGCAGTCGTATTTGTAATATCAGTCCAGTTAACATTATCAGTTGACCTTTGCCATTTATTAATATTACCCTGTTGACCAGATAAGGTTAGTTCAGCTTGACCGCCTGCACAAATTGAATTGTTTGCTGCGAATACCGAGCCAGCGGTTGTTGGCTTAACTGATAGAGCGCTACTCGATGTTGCTAAACCTGAACAAGTAGTTGGGCTAGTTGAATTTACAATTGCTCTATAATATGTAGTCTTAGTTAAGTTAGTAACTGTGATGCTAGCGGACGTACTTGAAATTGTAGTACCTGCAGTAAAGAAGTTATCAAAAGAAGATTCCCATCTTACAATACTTCCAGTATAACTATTAAGAGTTAGGGTTGTACTATTTGAACCTGAACAAACATTAATATCTCCACCTGAAATATAACCGCTCGATGCTCCGCTAATCTCAATACTTCGGGTTAATATTGTAGTACTTGATGTAATATCTCCAGGCATATCTCCATATTCACAAATATAACCAGGTAGAGTGCTATTGGCTAAGTCATTCCATTGGCCATTATTTGAAGAATAGAATTGACCAAAAGCTTCTGATGTACCATTAGGCTCGCCGCCTGCCCATTTATGATACATACCCGATACTAAGGTTGTGCTTGGGGTATTTCCGTTTGAAAAGTTTTGACCTTTTTCTGGACCAGTTACCCAGTGCCACTTACCTTCAGCTGCCGATTGACTAGCATAAACAGTTGAACCCTTTGCTGTATTAATATAGTTATAATCATCAGACGCTCCCATCCAAGCATCGTTTGCCATTAACTTCCAAACAAAATTATTTTCTGCTTCTGACATCATTGTTGCTAAATATCCAGCTCGGCCAAAATATGATTTAGCAGAGGCTGCCGTATAGGAATTAGTCCAAGATGTACTACCTGAAACATATTCATAGAAGTGTTCAGTTAATGGATTATAAAATACTGTACCTGCTACAAAAGTAATTCTTCTTTGTAGGGCATAGCAGGTTGAAGTAGTTGATCTAAACTCAACTCCGCTTAACACAGTTTGCCAATTAGAGGCAGTAGTAGAACCGCTAAATGCTAAGACTCCAGTTGTTGTATTAAATGCCGCAACCGATATTCCCGATGGCAGAGTTGCTGTAGATCTTAATTGATCTCCGCTTGCACCACTTGTATAGGCTTGAGATATTTGAACCCTGAACCCGCTAATTGTTCCGTTTGCTGTTATTGATATGTTTGGATCAACTTTGGTCCATGTATTAAAGCTAACTGATACAACCCCACTACTACTTGTTCCAAGATTAACTGTTGTTGCTTGCGCAAAACCTAGTGCTGGAATTAAGAATAGGACAAGTCCTAATAATATGTAGAGTTGTTTTTTAAACATAATTACATTTTGCTAACTGCGTCTAATAAACTTTTCTTTACTGCACTAGCGAAAGTTGTTTTTTCAAATGGAAGATTCTCGTCTTTTAATTCAATTAAGGTAGATTTAACCGTGGTTTTAGCTGTGCCTTCTCCAATATATTCTTTACCATCTTTGGTAATTTTAACTTTAATAATAGTTTCTTTCTTAATTGCAGTAAAAGGTCCGATTGAAACGCCAGTAGTTGGAGCCTCTATTGAAAAAAGATCAACTGTAATTGGCGAACCGTCGCTGCAAATTGTATATTTTTCTGAAACAATTTCTTCTGCTAATTGTTTAATTCCAAAGATTACTCTTTCTTTTTTCATATCAGGCGCATCTGCACTTGCGATAACGCTTGTTACTTTATAACAAGGTTCAGTAAAAGAAAGTAGAGTAAGGGTTGATAAAACTAATAATAACTTTTTCATAGTATTTGATTTTTTAAAGCATAACTTTACCACCGGTTAAGATCTGATAGTTAAGCATATTTTTATTCATTTCATAAGTTCCCGAGAAACTTATATTAAATTTAAATTTCTTTGTAATTGAATAATCCCATGAACTAAATGGAACTACCAATAGACCTGAACTCCACCAATTTCCTTCATAGAATTGTGTAAATGGAGAATAGACTCCAAGTACCAGGAGAGTTGCTGTTATTTTTTTACCTGCATTAAACATATAAAATCCACCGCCGACTGCTGATAAGTTTTGAAAACCAGTTTCTCCAATTGCACCAGCTGTAAAGTTAAGACCGCCCATAAGTGACAGTTTTGTAAATCTCTTTGACGAAAGTAAAGTTGTAGTATTAAAAAAGTCTCTATCTGGATTTATCATTGATGAGTTTGCAACAATAATAGTTGTTTTACTCTTAGGCAAGGTCCATGCACCATAGAACGTAACGTTTGAATTATTAATTTGAGTAGTAAAGTTTCCTAAGAATCCTCTAGCAAAGGTGTTTTTAGTATTAGATTTAGTCATACTCATCGTAAACTTAAATTGATCCTTTTCTCCCTCTTCTGCGCTACGTACAGCTACAATATCGCCAGTTCCAATAAGAGCACCAGTTCTTGCTCGGTTTTTATCTCCATTTTTTGAACTTCCGCCGCCGCTAGAACTACCGCCTCCACTTGATGTTGCTTCAGCTGCATTTGATACAGAATTTGCAGTTCCGCCGCTTCCGCTACTTGAACTAGACTGGGTTGCTCCGCCTGTTTCTGTGGTGTTTCCTGTACCCCCAGCTGATCCCGTTCCGCCGCCATTAGTGTTACCATTACCGCCAGTTCCGGTTGACCCAGTTGATCCCGTATTACCTACAGGCGGCTGAGACGATGAACCTCCTCCTTGAGTTGAACCACTTGAACCTGAACCGCTTCCTCCCGAGCCTGAAGCAGGGTTTCCACCTGCTTGACCAGAACCTGAACCTGATCCAGTGTTTCCGCTTCCAGTATTTCCGCTAGAACCTGTTGTATTTCCTCCGTTATTATTAGATGAGCCATTTCCTTGATTATTTGTTGATCCAGTTGAACCACTAGACTGAGTATTCCCACTAGAACCAGAGGAACCATTAGAATTATTGTTATTACCACTGCCGCTGTTTCCATTTCCGCTACTATTTTTCTTATCGTCTTTTTTTCCATCGCCGCTACCGTTTCCTGAACCATCGCCGGAAGATCCATTGCTTACAGTATTTCCAAGATTACCGCCGACTGTCCCTGCAACATTTGATGAAAGACTTGCTGCCATCATTGAAACTGATGTAATATTAGTTAAGGTTGAAATGATGTTATTTGTAACGATTAAGTTAGTTGAGTTAACTGCTTGAGTTGTAGCCTGATCGCATGGTTTACCAGCATTTGAGCCAGAAGTTTGATTTAACCATGATATAAAATTACCATTGCTAAAATCTGCATTACTAAATGTTCCAACTTGGCCATAATATGTTACGGCGACATTTGCACCACTAAGTGGAACAGATACAAATTTAATATTCTTTGTACATGGATCTACATATTGATAAATGTAGCTTTGAGCTTTTACCAAAGAGGTAAAAGCAGATAACAATAGTATTAAGAACAGAGATCTCATCGTCTAAAGACTCCCTTTTTGATCAACTTACTCACTACACGTGAAGCAGCAGTCTCAAGGGATTTCTTAGTCGATATACCGATTGTTGATTGGTTAAACTTAACCTCGTCAACGCCATCCAATAGACTTGCTTTCTTAACAGTAATTGCTTCACCAAGCCCTGAGCCAGTAATAATTTCGCCTGTTTCAGCGTCTACAAATCTTACTTGAAGGCCGATTGTAGTTTTTTGTTTAACTTCTGCACTAGAAACTTGAATTTCTTCATCTTCTGATATTGCAAAATCATAAACTTCGATATAAACAAAGTATTTAGCAAGAATAACATTGCCTTTTACTTGAATAGTATTCGCTGAGACTCCTTTATCTGATGCTTTTTGTTGAGCAATCATTTTTTGTTTAATCTCTTCCCTGTCCTCTGTGAATTTAAATCGGTCAGTCGATTCTAAAAATTCAAGAACAATATTGGCAACACCAAGACCTACTCGATTATCCTTTAATTCAGGGTACATCTCATATAACTCTTCGTTAATACCAATTTTTAATACTTGAATTGGAATTACAATAGTATCATCGTAATTTGCAACAAGGTTTATTGACTGCTTCTTTTCAAAATCAGCCTGGTAGGTTTCAGTTTTAGTTGAACCAATTGTTTGAGCTTGAGCGCACACTGTCAATAACAGCATGGTGCAAATTACGATTAACTTTTTCATATTCCAAGTTTATAGGCAATAAATCCCAACCCACCAAACCAAACGGTTGCCAGTAAGATTATTTTCCAGTTTTCTTTAAAGAAAGAATATACCTTCTCCATAAAGTTTGCTATTTTTTATTCTACCGGAGTTTCTTCGTCAGAAGAACCTGGTTTATTCTTTCCAGTTAGATATTTGTCAACTGATGCTATACCAAATGCACCTAAGGTAATAACCATAAAACCATCAAAAATAAATTCATTAATTTCGAAAGGCATACCTTTAACACCTGTGTAAATGTCAACTCCAAATGCAATAACCATTACTAAGAAAGCACCAAAGCCTACGATTGATTTTTCATTGATATCGTTATCATCCATAAACATACGTTTAAAGAAATTCGGTTTTGTTTTTTCTAATTTAGCCATGTTAATAGTTTTTATTTTTTTAATTACCAAGAATCTTCTTCTTTCTTAGCCTCTTTTTTAGGAGCGGCTGGCTCTGCTGCAGGAGCTTTCTCTATAACTCTTTCTTTGATGATAGTTGTGGTACCACCATTGTTTTGCTGTTTTTGAGTATTCTCTTGATTTTGTTGAACATTAACTATAACAGGAGCCGGGGCAGCCTGTTCAGTTTTAGTTTCTTCTTTGTCATCACCACCAAAAAGAGTAGTAGTTAAGTATGTTCCACCTGCTAGCACAACAGTTGAAATTGTTCCGATTAGGGTCTTCTTAAGACCTGACCAAGTGCCGTCGTTTTCTGTTTCTTCAGACATTGTTTAATTATTTTTTTATTATTTAATTACTTTAAAACTATTTCCTTTGCTGATGCAACCTTCTTACCAGACCAAAGAATTGCATAGTAAATTCCATCGGGAACATGACCTAAATTTGTAGTGTAGGTATAGGTTCCAGCTGGCATAAACTGATTAACTAAAGTTTTAATAGGTTGACCTAGGTGATCTCTAAATGTAAGATTCACCAGTGCATCTTCTATAATATTAAATGTTACTGCAACCTGATCTCTAGTTGGGTTTGGCGCTAATCTAACTTGCATCAATTCGTTTTCGATTAATTGATTGCCAAATCCAGGATTAACAATTAATACTTGAATAATTCCATCGGTTGGTGTAATATTTAAATCTCTAAGAGTACCAGCAACACCTGCAAATTTACGAGTTACATAGAGTGGGCTTTTATTCCATTGATTTTGAGGAACTAACGCTTTAAATTGAATATTAATTGCAGTTTGCCCGTCACTTAGTGGATTAGTTGTAGTAAAGTCAGAAGCTCCCCATTCGATTGTTCCATCTGATGGATTTACAAATGATAACCAATGAGCTACTCCAGCTTCAGCAGAAAGAGATTTAAATTCTAATAGAAGTGGATCGTATTTCATTGCTAATTGCAGAGCACTGATTTGAGTATTGGTTGCTAAAATTTTAACAGGAACATTAACTAAATTTCCAGCCTCAACCGATAGTGTTGGCATGTTTACTTCAATTGTTCCTAATTGATTAGCATTATCATATTCAGTTGTTACATCGATAATATGGTTTGGCGCATTATTAGGATTAATAATTTGAATAGGGGTTACACGTGCCATATGGAATCCTGTTCCATTTGCATCACCTTTACCTAATACATAGAATGTTACAGAATCAGGTTGACCTGCGACAATATTAAATGTAATATCAGTTATACCTGCAATTGATGAAGTATAGTTTGTAGATGAACCATTGATGGTTGTGTATTGAGCCGCAGTAAAGAATTTAACATCTGGCGTACTGTTTGGCCATGCTGTAAATCTTCCAGCTAATCTACCATAGATACCATAGGCATCTGTAATTGAAATTGTATTATCTGAGTTTACGTCAGCTGCATAGTAATCAAATCCAGTTGGAGTTGCTTGTCCTAATACATATTGGTTTACTTTAGCAGCATCTGCTGTAGAGATTGTATTACCTACGGTTAACGTATCACCTTTAACATATAATCGTGCATTAAAGTAAGTAGTATCGACAACTACATTATTAAATGCAAATGCTCCAGATACAGCAGTCGTATCCATTTTAATAGTTGACCAAGTACCACCAGTCTTTGGACGTTGCTGTAGTTGAACAATAATATTCTTTGAACCTGAACCAGTTACGTTGGTAAATGTACCATGGTAATTAAGAGATGGTCTTACAAAGATACCACCATAGTTGTGTTGGCTTAGTGTACCATCTGTACCATCTTGCTTTGCCAATAACTTAGGGAAAGAGTTTCCACTGGTTGCAGACCAAGTTAAGTTTGAAATTGCAGTTAGTGCTTGGAATGTAGAATTTGTCGCATGGGTAAATGTAATTTCAAAAGTTTCACCTTCAGCTAGCGTCCATGTGCTGCTTGAACCTGTATAAACAAGCGTAATTGTAATAAATCCATTAACTGAATCAGTTACATACGACAGAACTTCGTTTGACGCTGAAGTTACTGCAGCGACAGTAGCACCAGTAAATGCAGTCTTATCATAGAATACTCTAAATTGAAGACCTGTTACTAGGGTTGAGGTATTATTTTTGTAAGTAATTCGTGCTTTGGTTTGACCAAGCAGAGATGATCCAACTGTGTAGTTGGTGTCAATCAAGACCCAAGCACCCGAAGATGGAGCTGGAGGACCTGTTTGAGCGTAAATTGAGCTTGCCGAGAGACATAGCACGGCGAATAGGAGGGTTTTTAGCCACTGTTTCATTTTAAATCTAGACCTTTTCTTATTATTTATCTGGTTTATTTGTGTTACTTGACGCCAGAAACAAAAAAAGGGAAACAAATAGTTTCCCTTTTAACTCCGAGTATATTAACTCTTGATTACTTGGTAGCAGTGGCTGTGTCTACAGCTGCAGTTGAGTCTGTTGCGCAACATGCTGAATCTACTTGAGTAGAGTCAACAGCTGTAGCATCAGCACCAGCTGAACCATTTCCACATGCAGTAATTCCTACTGCAGCAACTAGAAGCATTACGATTACGTAGTTTTTCATATGTGTTGTTTTTTTATTGTGTTTTGTTTTTAGTTTTGAACTAGTTTAACGTTAACTGCGTTTAAACCTTTTTTACCATCTTGTACGTCAAAGGTTACTGTGTCATTCTCGCGAATGTCTTCTTGTAAACCTGTTGAATGTACAAAAATTTCTTGTCCATTGTCTTCTTTAATAAATCCAAAGCCTTTTTCAGCGTTGAAGAATTTTACTGTTCCGTTTTTCATTTGTATTGTATTGTGTGTGTTTTTATAAAGGTATTATACCTAATTATGTTACTTGGTTTTAAATTCCTGACTCTTCAAAGGCCAATCTCATCTTTGCAGAGAGCTGATCGTATCTCATATTGAATTTAGGGGAGCATGCTGCGACTACAGCTTTATTTGAGTATGGGGTATTACCGGGCTTACACCATTTTCTTGAAGTAAGCATCCAATTATAGAAAAGAACATACGCGTTAGCACATCTAGTATATTTTTCTATATTAATCGGAAGGTTAAAGTCTTTGATTAGCTGAACGCTACGCTTTTCATTATCAAGTTCAAGATCCCTAGATAGAGCCATCCACTTTTCAATACTGCGCTTAGTTTTTCCGTTTAGCCACTCTTCAATATGACCCATTGCAAAGCCGGCTTCTTTCCAAATTGGAATATTTTCGTCCCATTGGGTAAAGTGACCAAATTCATGGACCAAGACCTCAACTGCGACTGGATTTAGCATTGCAACTACTAACTTGCGGTTTGCTTCATCGAAATATCCCGAACACTTCATGCCGTGACCCAGCATTAAGTATCTTACGTTTCTTAGTTCGACCCTAATTCCAGTACGTTTACATTCAGACTTTACGTGATTAATAAATGCTTTAATACGTGGATGTTCTAGTCGACTGGCAGTTGTCATATAGGATTATTTATTCGGCCTCCACATTAGGCCAAGCTGAATAACTCCGTCGTAAGGTTTAACGTCTGGTTTAACCCAAGACTGATATGTTTGATAGTTTATATCGCTACTAACTGAAAATGACAGACTTTTTGATAAGGGGTGCTCCAATTGAGCAATAACTCGACCTACCATATTGTTCTTAACGTCTGCTCCAGTATTAGAGGCAAGGGGCGGCTGTATGGTGGCAATGATTGTTAATTTAGTGTCTGTACCCAACACAAGTTTACCTCTAGTTGAACTGCGAATAGTCCAGCTACGATTGCCGTCAATTAATTGAAGTTGTTCTGTTGTAATGGCTTGCGAAACTTCAATCTTTTTACCTGGAGCATCAACTAGAACCTTTTTATAACCAGCTCCTCCGGTCACCCTGAATTCAACCTTTCTGGTATATGAATGTTCACCTTCACTAAAAAATATAAGTGACTGTACCTTATCCATAGTATT
>Ga0208311_1000230_pt1 | contig 16639 bp, 19 predicted proteins | sample Colrivmet1562A02_FD_187683 | JGI IMG/M metagenome (GOLD analysis project Ga0208311, IMG submission 187683) | Estuarine microbial communities from the Columbia River estuary - metaG 1562A-02 (SPAdes) (version 2) | ecosystem: Environmental > Aquatic > Marine > Intertidal zone > Estuary | place... | reverse complement strand
GATGGCGTTCAGGTAAACAGAAGGTTGACAGTTCTACAGATTGACCAGCGTGCCGAACAACGAGCCAACAATCGCCCCAGTCGGTTTCACGACGGGGAAAACCTTTGACCAATCGCAATCGCTATCAATCAAGGTCATTGTTGCCTGGCTATATGCATTGTCTTTCGTCGACCACATTGCGGTGCGTTGAGCATCTTGAAGGCTCGTCACCATTGAAGCCAATGAGCCATTCACCAATCGCCAACGAATGTAATCAGCCGGAGAGCACACCAAGTTCATCTTGCTCCAAGTCTCAGGCTCACTGCGATGAAGCCATGACAACTTAGTCACGGTATGCGAATGATCTGGGATCACTCCAACTTCATTGAGCCACCACTGTTCATCAAATTTCTTTAAGCACCATGTCGCATCAGGTTCAGAAAACTTGTCACTTGCCCACATCATTTCTCGAAGTGGTACACCGTCGTGTCCCAAAACTACAAGGCCACCTTCGCTGCCGTCGACGGTGATATTTGAAAGATTGCTGAAATCAATTCCTTCAAGGGCCGCGATAACCGCAGTTACATAGGCGTCGGCCTGATGACTCTCAACTTTGATCGGACCGATGTCGTTGGCGGTAAATCCAAGTGGCGATACAACGATCTGAATGACTGAGGCCATATCTCTACCCTGTCACGAATTGTCGAGAAGAGTGGGGTCTGCACGTAACTCTTGCCGAACCATCGCTTCCCAAAAACCGTGGAACTTGTCGCCGTCGGATTGCTTCATTCGATCAATGAACCACTCGGGCAGTGGCGACGTCATGTCTCCACCAGCAACTCGAACATGCCAGGCATGTTGACAACGTTGCTCAAGAGCGACTGCACGTTGGTGAACCGCGCGAATCGAATTGCCGAGCACAAATGTGCCATGCCCAGAGAGGAGAACTAACTCGGCATCGCCCATCGCGGCGACAGCGGCAGCAGCAGATCCGGAATCATCAACACTGCCCCCGTACTCGCGCACGATCATGACATCGCCTCCACCACCCAAGACACTGGACTGGTCAAGTGGTGGTGGTATTTCACCGAGGTCGGCCCACACCGTGCCATACAACGGATGATTGTGAACGGCTACTTCGACATCGGGACGAGCCTTATGTAACTCAAGATGCAAAGGAATACCTAACGGGACTGGCCAATCGCCTTCGACCAATTTGCCGTCCATATCAATTCGGATGATGTGTTCAGGACGCAACTCATTCCACAACAACAACCACGGATTACACAGCAGTGTCCCATCATGCATGTTGACTGTGATGTGACCAGCTAAGTGATCGTTGTATCCCTCGCGCCACAATGCACGAGCCAAGAGCACAATCTCTTGCTTGATTGTGAGGTCTGGCAAAAGCCGATCTGCACTTGGACGAAAAGGTTGGCTGGTCACGACCCCATTCTTACCGATGACAACCTCGTGTAGGCAACCATCTGAGAGGACTTTAGACAGTCGTACTTTGGTCCCGAAGCCTGACACAATGGGTGGATGAGCGAACATACGCACGGAACCGATGTCATGAATGAACTCATTCCTATAGCTCGAGAACTACGACAACAGATTCCCGAAGTCATGAAAGCATTCGCCGGACTACACACCGCCGTCATGGCACCAGGAGCATTAGACAGCAAGACGAAAGAACTCATCGCTCTAGCGATTGGCGTCAGCCATCAATGCGATGGTTGTATCGCTTCTCACGCTCGAGGCGCGGCCAAACAAGGGGCTACCGAAGCCGAAGTCGCCGAAGCAATCGGTGTCGCAATACTCATGAACGGTGGACCAGCGACGGTCTACGGGCCGCGCGCCTTAGCGGCCTTCAAAGACTTTCTTGCCGCGCAAAACACGCCCGAGTAATCGTCGCAAGATTGGCAATAACTAGGTGGTCGAGACGGTTCTATGACACGATCTTGATATGACGATCACTATCGCATCAGTCAATGTCAATGGTCTTCGTGCCGCTGTGAAAAATGGAATGCATGCCTGGATTGACGAGCGTCAACCCGACATCATCACCATGCAAGAGGTTCGCTGTCCCGATGAATTGGTAGCTGATTTGATGGGCGAAGGTTGGCATATCGCCCACGCCGAATGCAATCAAAAAGGTCGCGCCGGAGTTGCTGTCGCCAGTCGACTGCCAATCGTTTCAACACAGATCGGCGATGACCACAAGGTTCACAACTTTACTGGTCGCTGGATCCAGTCAGATATCAAAATCAGCAAAACCAAAACATTGTCTGTTGTCTCGGCTTATGTGCATACAGGAGACGCCGAATCACCCGAACGCATGACCGAGAAGTATGCATTCTTTGCCGCGATGAAAAAGCGAATGGCCGATATGCGATCTAGTGGGAACTTGCTTCTGCTCACGGGCGATCTCAATGTTGCTCATAAAGAACATGATCTCAAGAACTGGAAGGGCAACTTAAAAAGTGCTGGCTTCCTACCCGAAGAGCGAGCATGGTTTGATGAAATGTTTGACAAGCATGATTGGGTCGATGTTCTTCGGCAACATGTGGGCGAAGTACCTGGTCCATATTCATGGTGGTCGTGGCGCGGTAAAGCATTTGACAACAACGCAGGTTGGAGAATTGATTACCACATCGCAAGTCCTGAGCTTGCCAAGACATCAACGGCAGCATTTGTTGATCGCGCCCCGTCTTATGACACTCGCTGGTCTGACCATGCACCTGTGATCGCGACGTACAACATATAATCATCGGGCAGCCGAGATTCTCTATTGCGTCTGAAACCACGCTGCTAGTCGTGCAAAACCTTCGTCCAAAGTAACTTCTCGTTTCCAATTGAGATCTTCTTGGGCCGGTCGCTGATCAAACCAGTGAGCCGTTCCCAATTGTTCGGCGACAAAACGAGTAATCGGCGGTTCATCTTTTCGAATGAGTGGCCAGATTCGTTCAACCACACTTCCGATGTTTCGTGCAATTACTGCCGGAACATGTTTTGGTGAAAATTCAACTCCAGCTGCTTGACAGATTCGGCTCATCAGTTCATTGACAGTCCGAGGTTCGCCGTTCGAGATGACATAGGCCTTCCCAGCGCAACGTGAGCCTGGTTTGATTGAATCAAGAGCCGCAATGTGCGCGGTGATGGCGTTATCAATATACGTTGAATCAACAAGAGCATTCCCCGAGCCGACCATGACCAGCCGACCTTGTCGAGCGCGCTCAACAATACGCCCCACCAATTGAGTATCGCCAGGTCCCCACACCAAGTGCGGCCGAAGTGCTACAACACCAAGACTTTCGTTGTTGGCTGCCAACGCCGAAATCTCAGCCAACGCTTTTGATTCGGCATAAAAGGCCCGCTTTCGACCAGTGGTCGCGGGAGTCGCTACATCGCCTTCAATGGAACGACCAACATGTGCAACTGATGGTGTCGAAACATATACAAGTCGTGCAATGCGGTGCTCCTCGGCGGCCCTGAGGACATTGGTCGTGCCGTCAACATTCGTTGAATTGAAGTCTTCCCAAGATCCCATAACGCCAACGCGAGCAGCGCCATGAATGATTGCCTCACACCCCGCGGCGGCTTCGGTGACCGAACCTCGGTCTCGAATATCGCCGGCGAACATCGTGATGTTCTGATGGGTTGATACTGATTCTCGGCGTTGGAAACAAATGACTTCGTCACCCCGCTGAGCTAGTTGTTGCGCTACTCCACCAAGCAACAAACTTCCTGCACCAGTCACTAAAACCTTCATTGAGACTTACCTGAAAGAGCCTTCTGCATTTTTTGAGCCAAAGCGGTGCGATCAATTTTTGAATTGTGTCGAATATCAACGGGAAGTTTTTTTGTTTCCCAAACCGCAACAACATCGACATGTGGCAGTGCTTCGCGCACTTGTGCCGAGGTGGCGGTCAATGCAACATCGTCTCGCCCCTGTTCGGTTTCAAGAACAATCACAACTTGTTGAATACCAATGTCACCAATACCAACGGCAGCGGCTCGCTTGACTCCTGGAATCGTCTCACAGGAAATTTCTAATGGGACTGGAGTCAAGGGACCGTTCGAAGTGTGGATGATATGTACCACACGACCCTCAACCCAAAGATTGCCATCAACATCAAGATGCCCAACATCGCCCGTTCGATGCCAAGTCAACCCCTCACTTTTAAAACGAGCCTTTTGTTGCGTGAGCCACAACCGGTTGTAGCCAAGCGACATCCAAGGTGCGCTGACCACTATCTCACCAGTATCGCCAATAGGTAAAGCATTACTTGTTCCTTGAATCGCAACAACTTTGACCTGGCAACCATCGACTGGCTTGCCAACGCATACTCCACGGCCCTCGCCAATGACCTCACGTTGCTCGAGTGATAGATCGGCAACTGGCAAAACTTCGGTCATTCCGTAGGGTGTGTGCAATTCTGCAATTGGACAGAGCTGTTCCATTTCGCGCAGAGTCCCGATGGGGACAGGTGCTCCGGCCGACATCACGAGTCGTACTTGCCCTAGTGATTGCAAATATGGTGATGAAGTCGCGAGCACATTTGCCAATGCTGCAGGAGATGCAAACACCATCGTTGCTCGGATTGCACTGCATGCATCTTCAAGAGCCTTCGCAGTCAATGTTGCAGGAGATGTCACGTCCATATCAGCTAGCCCAGTGGTGATTCCGAGAGCTGGTCCGAATAACGCGAATGGAGCAAATGCTGCAACAAAACTGTCGGTGTCTGTGATGTTGTAGACCCGCTGAAGAATATCTCGCTGAGCACACAGCTCACCATGGGTATAGCGAACGCCTTTCGCCGGCCCAGTCGCTCCAGATGTGAACAAAATTGCCGCCAAATTTTCTGCTGTTGGCTCTGGACTCACCAACTTCGCCAATCCTTCAAGTCGCGATGAACTCTGCAATGACTTGAGATCGATAATGGATGCACGTGGGGCCCATCGCAAAGCACGCGCAGCAATCGTTGCTGAGCGAATAGCGACGACATGCTGAACACGAGAAGATTTCACCGCCCGGCCTAAACCACGAATTCCGAGTCCGCGATCGGCGATGACTGTCACTGCTCCGATACGCCAACAGGCATACACCAGAGCTATCAGATCAATACTGGGAGGTACGAGTACTGCCACTCGGTCTCCTACTTGAACTCCTCGTTGAACTAGTGAATGAGCAAACGTTGCGACACGTGAATCAAGCTCGGAGTAAGTCACCAAAGATTTACTCGCGCCATCATGAATGGCCAAGCATTCTTTCCGACTCGGCGCCATAATTCGCGACCATAAGGTTTCAGAAGAATCAGAAGTATTAATGACAGAGGGTTCAATCGATTGCGATTCAGAGATTGCAGTTTCAACAAATTGAGCTATTGAATTTTCAAGGACTGCTAGATGTCCGCTATTCGCAACGCGCTGAATCTGAACATCAGCAAATCGGTTGATGAGATCCTCAGCGAAATCGTCATTGAACACTGGGTCTTGAGATCCCCACCAGAGCCGAACTGGAACTTCTAGGTTGGGCAACTTGGATGCGACCTGAGCAAGATCGGCGAATGATTCGTGTTTGTCATTAAATGGGACGTCGGCAACAAAGGCCGCGATTCCATCACGTTGCTGACGATTCACATATGGGGCCACTAATCCACGACGTTGCAATCGCGTGAGACCAGCGCCCGGCAAGAAGGCAGTGCCGCGGACAAATAACGACGAGCTGCGAGTAATGATGCGGTGCAATCCCCCACTCGCCGAAATCTGAATGAGTCGAGGAGCCCGACGACCTGCTGGTACGGCGATACCAGTGTTTGACAAAATGAGACCAGCTACGCGCTCAGGATGAGCCACCGCATAGCCCATTGCAATTGCTCCACCCCAATCTTGTGCAACGAGCCAAATAGGACCTTCGATACCAAGCGCACTCACAAAATCGTGAACGTCCAAAACTCGATCACGATACCGACGCGTTCCGATCTGATCGGAATACCCCATCGACAAGTGATCTGGTGCAACGACTCGATATTCGTCGCTGATTTCGTTGATTAATCGCGACCACAAAAATGACCAAGTTGGGTTGCCATGAAGACACAAAATTGTTGGAGCACTGTCGCTCGTTCCCGCACGTTCCAAGTAATGCCAACGATGTGATTGCCCATCATGGCTCGGCACATTAATTGTGTGCGACCACGAAGGATCAAGTCCGATCTCGCCCAACAAGTGCGCGGACGGCTCAGTCATTGTCACCAAAGAATTTCCGAGAAACTGGTGTTTAAACCAGAACCAATTCCCATACACAAAACTCTTTGGCCAGGCTGAATCTGATCTTGCACGCTGGCCAAAGTGATCGGCACTGCGGCCGGGCCAACATTTCCGTATTTCGGGAAAGTCAACGGGACCTTCGACGAATCAATCGCCAAGCGGTCGCACAACATCGTGGTATGGACTTTGCTCACTTGATGGAAGATGTACCAATCAAGTCCATCGGTCCAATCAAAATCAGTCTTTGATGCGTCCCAAGCATCGGCAGCAAGATCGAGACCAGCTACCAATAACCCATGAGTATCGGTCGTCATACGGTCGAGGTTGCCAATGCATAGCGAGTTGTGCTCGGTGCCGGCACGGGCAACGCCACCAATAAGACGATGCACATCGCCATGACGATTCTTTCGAGCCATCACCATCGCTGCGGCGCCTGAACCAAGTGTCAATGAGGCGAACTCGGCAAAAACGTCGCCAGCTGTTGAGTTCGGGTCGCGCAAACGTTCGAGAGTTGTTTGCTGGGTGTGGCGGCTTCCTTCTCCATCAACGATGAGTGCATACTCAACAGTTCCGGCATCAAGCATCGTTGCCGCCAAGTGCATCGCGTTGATAAATCCAAGACATGCGTTGGCAATGTCAAAGTTAAGACACGACGTCGACAAGCCCAGTTGATGATGAACCGCACAAGCCACTGATGGCTCAAGGTTTTCCTTACAGACCGAAGTTGAAATCAAAACACCGATCTTTGAGGGATCAATACCGGCCTTTTCAATGGCGGCACGGCCAGCCATAGCTGCAGCATCGGTAAACGACACATCGTCATCCCACCAACGACGCTCTTCGATCCCCGCAAGTCCGGCCAGCAATCCAGGTCGCAGGCCGTTGCGTTGGTACGTTTCGGCCAATTGCTCGTCGATCCAATCAGACGTCACAACGCGTGGAGCCTCCACGGCGGCCAGACTCAAGATTCCGCTGTGTTGGTGCCGGAACACCGAATTTTTGTTCATTTCCAGCCTTCCACCATGATCTTGATCAGGCTAATGAAAAACTCAGGCAAAATGTCAGTCGTTCCAGAAACGCTGCTCTTTAAATGGGTCGGCATACATGTGGTAGCCGTTTCGCTCCCAAAAACCCGGGGCATCCTTCGGAATCAGCTCAATCCCCCGCAGCCATTTGGCGCTCTTCCAGAAATAAAGGTGCGGAATCACGATGCGAACAGGGCCGCCATGTTCGGCAGTGATCTCTTCACCCTCAAACGCATAGGCGACTAATGCTTCATCGGTGGTTATGTCAGCTAACGGGACATTAGTGGTGTACCCGAATTCAGCATGCTCCATGACGTGAGTCGCTTCAGGCTGAACACCGGCCATCTCGAAAAGATCTCGTACTCGCACCCCGCGCCAAGTGGTATCAAACTTGCTCCATTTGGTCACGCAATGAATGTCAAAAGTCAACGAGACACTCGGTAACGCTTTCAATTCATCAAGCGTCAGCGTAAATGGACGATCAACGAGGCCAAAAATGTTGAGGTTCCATTGACCAGGCTCATAATCGGGGATATCGCCCACGTGAAGCACGGGAAAACGATCTGTTAAATATTGACCGGGTGGCAAACGATTGGCATCGAGACCTTTGTCAGATATGCCCTGCCTATTGCGCTCAAAGAAACTCATATCTTCATTCTGACGCACTTTTCACATGAGAACACCGCCCGAGTCTCGGGTTTTTGGGCTGTAGTTTGAAGTCATGGTCGAAGTGTCCACCATCTACCTCGTACGACACGCCAAGGCAGGCGACCGGTCCTCTTGGGACGGCGATGACACGATTCGGCCCCTTTCGGGTAAAGGTCGCCGCCAAGCGGTAGCCATTTGCGATCGGCTCTTTGACCTCATTGCCCCTCATAAGGATGCGCAGCTCATATCGAGTCCTTACACCCGATGTATGCAGACTCTTGAGCCCCTTGCCGCTCGCCTTCATTCTCATGTCGTAGCCGACCCTCGCCTCGCCGAAGGTTACGACCGTGACGGAGCCCTCGAACTGATTGCCTCGCTTCCAAACGGTTCCGTGATGTGTAGCCACGGCGATGTCATCCCTGATGTCATGGCCGCGCTCCAGCGACGGCAAGCCGAAATCATTGGAGATCCTGATTGGCGCAAAGGAACCGTATGGGTTTTGGCTCGCGTGAACGGTGAAGTCACCGAAGCATCTGTTTGGTCACCACCAGCGACTGACTAAGTTGCTCCGCTCAAGGAACAGTTGTCGTCGATGCGGCAACAGCATCATCAATCTGCGTGACAAGTCCTTGCACCATTGATGCGACTTCTGCTGGCGGATTTTCATCTAGGCATGCGGTCATCTCTGGTTGTGCAGCTACGGGATCATCGATGAAACGAAAGAACGCAATTCCCAAAAAGCAGTGAGCATCTGGATAAGTCTCATCGGCGATTGTGGCTTGCCGCAACAAAAGCATGCCGTTTTGTAACCGCGTTGCTGCTGAAGCTGCATCGGCTTCTTGTGTTGATGACAACACCGTGAACCAACCGAAATAAGTCAGGGCTTCTATGTTGTCGGGCTCAACAGTTAAAACACGCGAGTACAAGTCGAGCACCCCTGGAATATCAGTCATACCCATTGATCGTGCTTGCACAAGCAACGAACTCACACTGCCATCATCGATAGCCCCAGTCATACCCTGGCCAGGCAAACGCTCACCAGTATTTCGAGCAACCACAACACCAGCCGTGATCGCCAACAACACAACTAAAGCTGACCATGCGAACGGACGCCATCCAATAGGTTTGCGCACTATGCGTTGTTCAATATCTGATAGCTCACGAATGATGATCGCGGCACGGGCGGTATATGAATCTTTTAACGAGACATAATCGTCGTCAGCAACATCACCAGCTGCAAATTCACGTTCAAGATCGGCCAAAGATGTCAACAAAAATTCGCGTTCTTCTCGCAGTTGATCGCGTCGTTCAGGAGTCACGCTTGTCGCTCTTCCCGCAAAGCTGATTCGACAAGTTCTCGATCGGCATCGGTAGCAGTTAATGACCCTTGCATTTTCCAGCGCCTAAACACCACAACCAGCCCTGCTATCGAAACAACGAGAACGACAATCGGCATCACCCAGATCAGTGCATCAAAACCCGTCCCACCTGGAACCAACTTGAGATCAGCCGCATAACTATCGTCAATCGCTTTCACAATTTGGCTGTCTGTCAATTGTCCATCAGATACCTGTCGCGCAATCTCTTGACGAATTGCCTGCGAAGCTGCACCACGCGACTCGTACACGCTCTCGCCGTCACATGTCGGGCACACCAATCGCTTTGAAACACTTTCAATCCGTTCTTGCGGAGTCGCTGGTCCTGAATCTTGCTGGGTACCAACGATCATCAACGCGACGACACATAACAACATCACCAACCAACTTGACCAGTGTTTCAGTTTCACATTCAGTCGATTTGTCACGAGCCACTGTCCTGAGTCATTGACGCAATTGCCGAACCAAGAAGTTCGGCGGTTACCTGGCCCGTAAATCGCTGCGCGACGACTCCGGTTGGACTGATGAGCCATGTCTCTGGAACCTGTGCGACCCCATAATCCACAGAAATATTGGCGTCCTCGTCACGAACGATGGGCCAGCCACCACCACTTTCATTAAAGAAATCACGAACTGCCTGCTCATCATCGTCATTCACGATCGTGTACAACTCTGCACCAGTTCCGTTCAGACTTTGTTGGGTCTCGAAGAATTTCACCAATTCGGGATGTTCGCGCTTACACGGGACGCATGTCGAATTAAAAAAGTTCAACACGACCCATGAACCACGGCGACGCGACAGCAAAAACACATCGTCGTCGTAAGTTGTGCTCGTTATCTCTGGTGCCGGCTTTAACAGCAGAGGTGTCGCTGCATTTTCTGTTTTGTTATTTGACGAAATTACCAAGATAACAATGAAAAAAACCATGACTGCGGCAATTGCCATCGAAATGATCGGTGCAATGCGGCGAGGGGCTTGCTCAGACATTTTTCACTTCATCGGGCTGAGTCATTGCGATATCGGCTGACACCGGAGCAGTTGGTCGACGACGCTTACCAGGAAAAGCGGCAAGCACTGTTCCGATGGCCATTAATGCCCCACCAATCCATAGCCACAAAATCAGCGGCTTGATAAAAATCTTGATTCGCGCTTCGGTATCAGAGGGGCGAACATTGCCTTCAAGAGTGATGTACAGGTCGTTGACAAAACCTGTCTTCACGCTTGGCGTACCAATATCCATACCTTGCTTGAGGTACTTACTACGCGCTGGGCTGTACACCTGTTCACCATCGATGCGAACTGCAGCTTTGACGCTGGTCTTCACGTCGTCTGTTTCGAGCGATAAACCCTCAAAGGTGAATGTGTGGCCAGAGAAAGTAACTGTCTCGCCCACTTCCATGACAAATTCTTGAGTGCGCGTATACGACGAAGAGGCACTTAAAGCGACAGCAATAATGATCACACCAATGTGCACGACCATTCCACCGTTTGCGCGACCCACTACTCCACGCCAACCTTGACGTCGACTTGCTATAGCAATCTGACGCAGCGCGGCCCCAGCAGCAAATCCACCGAGCGCAAAAGCCGCAAGTGATGCCCATCCATCGGCCCCGACGAAAACAGAAATTGCGAGGGCACCGACTCCACACCAAGCTGGCCAAAACAATCGATCGCGTAAAACTTCTTGGCTGGCTTTACGCCATGGAAGAACCGGGGCAATGGCCATCAAGAACAGCAACGTCAAACCGAGGGGCATGGTCATTCGATTGAAGAATGGCTCACCGACCACTATGCGGCGATCATTCAAAGCTTCAACGATGAGAGGGAAAACTGTTCCGAGCAAAACGACAAAGGCGAAAATACTGAACACCACATTGTTCGCTAAAAATGCTCCTTCGCGACTGATTGGTGAATCAATAGCTCCAGGTGATCGCAATTGATCACCTCGACGCCCAATCAAGACGATCGCAACGACCACGATGACAGTGAAGAAACCTAATAGCCATGGTCCAACGCTGCCTTCGCTAAAAGCGTGCACGCTGTTGATGACTCCCGAACGAGTCAGGAAAGTTCCGAGAATGGTCAAACTGAAAGTAGCGATCACCAAACTCAGGTTCCAGACGCGCAACATGCCGCGACGCTCTTGAACAAGTACTGAATGTAAATATGCAGTACCTGTGAGCCATGGCAAGAAACTCGCATTTTCAACTGGGTCCCACGCCCACACGCCGCTCCAACCGAGAACTTCGTAACTCCACCAACTACCAAGGATGATGCCGATGGTCAAGAATCCCCATGCGTACAAAGTCCAGCGCCGGGTTTCAAGCAACCATCCTTCTCCGACTCGACCGGTGATCAAGGCCGCCATCGCAAATGCAAATGGCACCGTGAAACCCACATACCCGATATACAAAATCGGTGGATGAAACAAAACAAGAATATGATTTTGTAACAGCGGGTTTGGTCCAGGACCATCGTTGACACCTGGTGCGCCTACCGCAAACGGATTCGCTGGGCCGTATGACAAGAAGAAGAAGAACAAGCCGACGACGAACAAGACAACCATGGCCCATGCCAAAAGTTCGTCACCAGCACGCGCCCTGAACTTTCGCGCCACGGCGGCAATCAATCCGGTGAGAGCAACCACCCACAACAGAATGGATCCCTCGAGAGCGCTCCACAGTGCGGTCACATTAAACAGTGCCGGCGTGTCTCGTGAGCCAACTTGTTGCACATACTTCAAGGAGAAGTCCCGAGTAATGAGCGCACGTTCCATCATGATGAATGCCACAAGAGCAGCAGCAAACGCGACATATGCGTAACGAGTTGTCGATCTCAATGCACGCAGGTCGTGCTTTCGAATTCCGGCAACAGTGATGGCGATACCCGAGAGACATGTCAATAGCCCGAGCAAAATCGCACCGCGACCGATGGCCCCATTAATGCTTACTGCAAGCACGAAGTTCCTTCAGCAGCTGATGCTTCATCTTCGACCCGATCGGGATTATCGGCCTTGTAATCATTTGAGTGTTTGACTTCAACTCGGTCGCCAAGAAAAACGCCATCGGACAAAATGCCATGGACGACGACGGGGATGCATTCTTTAAAAATTCCGCCTGGTTCGCCGTCGTAGGTCACGGGCAGCGTCTCTCCGCCAAATGACATATCGAATTTGGTTGTGACACCATCATTTTCGACTGACCCCTCATCGACCACACCTTGAATGCGCAATCGGCGTCCAGATTCACAGCCGGACTTCGTTCCAATCTCATCAACATTGCAGTAGTAGTCAATGGCCGAAGTTAAAAACTTGGTCAGCACAATTCCGCCAGTGGCGACGACCAATAACAACACAATGATTGCTGGCCAAGGCCGACGCTTTCTTTGCTGTCGCGCTGAAACGGGCCGGGGAGAAAGATCAAGTGAGTCAGCGCTGGTGCCAATTTCGTCGTCATTGACATTCTGGTTCATAACCACGGCCTCTGATCTCGCGGTACATCGCGAGATGACTTGCGCGAACGGCGGATGACACCCAGTGCATATGCGCCAACTGATCCAAAAGTAATGATGTAACTCGCGAAAATGAAGCCGGCGTTATCCATTAGCGAGCAACTCCTTGAGCTTCGGCGCGACGGGCCGTCAGTGCGTTATCGAGTCCCGAATCGTCGAGCATGTCATCGAGTGCCAGCGAACGTTGACGATGCAACACCAACCACACATACATCAAGGTGAAGACAACAACACCAAGAAACAGCGTGAACAACATCAAGCCGTCCATCTCAACATCGGTTCCCCGACCAGCAATGCTCGCTTCTTGATGCAGCGTGTTCCATAACTCAACAGAGAAATGCACCAACGGAATTTCTAAAACCGCGAGCAACGCCAAAACTGCACTTCGCCGTGCTCGTTGCTGATGAGTGCCGCCTAGCCCACGAACTGCTAGGTAGCCAATGTATGTAACGAATAAGAATGCGGTCGTGGTGAGACGGGCATCCCAAGTCCAGTAAGTGCCCCAAGTAATTCGTCCCCACAAACTCCCAGTGACGAGCGAGATACCCATGAACAAAACACCGACTTCAGCCGAGGCGCCGGCAATGCGGTCCCACGTGAGCGATCGGGTGCGTTTCCACAAATATGCGGCCGATGAAATTCCGGTGACAACAAATGCAAGGTAAGCCAGCCAAGCACCCGGCACATGCGCATACATGATACGCACCGATTCTCCTTGGTTGACATCAGGAGGAGAAACAAACAATCCGAGGATGACGAGCAAAATCATCCCGGCCAAAATCACGACACCGAGGCCACGAGTGAACGTCGTACCAGTGACACGATCACGAGGAGAAGAATTTGGCGCAGTTGTCGTATCTGTCGTGTTCATGGTTCTCCTCCTTTGCTCGTTACTTTCAATCATCGAGCAAAGGCCCAAAGGCCACTGCCCCAGCAACACTGAACAAAACTGCAAACACTGCCAGTAAGCCCAACCACGGCCAACCTTCACTGATCGCAATTCCGTTCGTGCCGAACGCAGATTCGGTCGCCCGAGTTGCTCCGATCAACACTGGTGCAACTACTGGCAATAAGAGCAACGGAAGCAAAGTTTCGCGTCCCTTGGCACCAGCAGCAAGACCTCCATACAGAGTACCGACAGCGGCCAAACCACAGGTAGCGGCGATCGCAGTGGTGACCAAGAGCACGCCGCCAGACCACGAAACCTGTGCGCGATACAGAACAACTGCCGCTCCCACCAAAAGTGTCACCAAAACCAATAACTGCACCATCAAGGCCACTGTTTTGCCGATGAAAATACCCATAGCCGGCACCCCGGACGATCGCAATTGATCGAGCGCTCCATCGGCTGTTTCAACGGCAAAGGAACGTGAAACCATAATGAGAACACTAAAAAGCGTTGCCAACCACACCAAACCTGGCGCCACTCGTTCGAGCACTGCATCGCTGTCGAGTGCAAAAGCAAACATCACCATGACAATCAGTGAAAAAGGCACCACTTGATTGAGAAGTACTCGACTGCGCAACTCAACACGAAGGTCTTTGGTAGCAATCAGCCGCGCCGTCGCGATGACGGTTGACGTGTTTTTAGGTGACGAGTTTTCAGGTGACGAGTTTTGAGACGGCTTGCTCATAGCGTTTCCAGTTCTCGCGCTTGACCGGCCACAACTTCAACTTGCCGAGTTGCCAATTGGCTCGCCCGCTCAAGTTCGTGACTCGCAACCATCACTGTCGCGCCGGCAGCGGCAGCCAATTTAAGAACCTGATCAAGTTCATCACGGCCCGCCGCATCGAGACCTGCATGAGGTTCATCAAGTAACCAAAGTTCAGCCCGTCGCGCGACCAATCCCGCTAACGCGGTACGGCGTTTTTGCCCGGCCGACAGACGCGAAATGGGCAAATTGGCCAAACGCCCGTCGAGCCCCATTCGATGCAAAGCGGCGTCGACCTCAGATGTTGAAGCACCGACGGTTCGACCCCAAAAACGAACATTTTCGGTGACTGTGAGATCGCTATACAGCCCGTTGTTATGCCCAATCATTCCGACTCGGTGGCGCACAAGTTCACGATCGCGGACAAGGTCAACGCCGAGAATTCGACCTTGACCTCGTTCAAGGGGAACCAGCCCCGCACATAACCGAAGAAGTGTGGTCTTTCCGGCGCCATTTGGTCCACGAAGCAGAACTATCTCGCCTCGCCGAACGCTCAATGTCGCACCAGCCAAAGCGGGAAAAGAACCCAGCACGGCAACCGCGTCAACGAGGTCAACAACCACATCTGTACCGGGCTCGTGGGCGATCGCTGACATGCACTGACGACGCTATCTGCAACCTCTGCGCTGCCCTGTTCTGAGCCTCATCACAGATAGCGTTTCACCTCTGTGGAGAACGACGAATCGGCCAAATCACGAGCTTTTGGTGACGACCTTTCTCCCCCCGACAGTTACGACCCTTTCGAAACCTCTCGGCCCATCCCCCGACCAACTGAGGTCGGACCTATTGAGCCACTTTTGATGCCCCGCAATAACGACGAAGCCTCGCGAAACTTGGCCCCTGTCGTGAAAGTCCCTTTTTGGGATCGCCCGAAGCCCAAGAAGGATTGGTACTGGTTTCTTGGACGACTCGGTTCAAGTTTGATCATTCTTGGACTATTGATGTTCTTGTTCGTCGGTTACCAACTGTGGGGAACCGGAATCGAAGAAGCACAGTCGCAGAACAAACTTGAAAATCGTTTTAGTGCAATTGCGGTTGCCACAAGTACGACACCGTCAACATCTCTCGCACCATCAACCAGCGAGCCACCGGTAGTAACAACAGTCGCTCCATCCAAACCAATCGTGATTAATGAAGGTGATCCCATCGCCATCATTGAAATGCCAACAATTGGTGTCACCAAATACGTCGTTGCGGGTGTTCAAACTGCTGATCTCAAAAAAGGTCCTGGTCATTACCCCGCGACACCTTTCCCGGGCGAACTCGGTAATGCATCAATCGCCGGACACCGCACAACTTATGGTGAACCATTCCGTCACCTTGATGACCTGAACATCGGCGATCCGATCGTCATCACCGATTTGTTGGGGCGCCAATTCACTTATCTTGTCAGCAATCAACAAGTTGTTGAAGCAAACGATTCGTGGGTCGTCGCCACAACCGACCCCACAAAAGCGATCCTCACGTTGACGACTTGTCATCCCGAGTTTTCAGCCAAACAACGTTTAATCGTTTCGGCCGAACTTGATGTGACACAAAGTGGAATCGCTACCTCGCCAGCGGCCATTTACGCAAAAAACACTTCTGATACCACCAGTGATCCATCACCTGAAGTTGTCACGACAGAAGTATCAACGACAGACGTCACTGAAACGCCAACGACGACCACAACTACTACGCCCGAAATTTTCGTTGACGATTCAATTGATAGTGAGAGCGCCGACGCTTTAAGCCGTGGTTGGTTCAGTGATCTTTCGGCAATTCCGCAAACACTCTTGTGGGGGTTACTCGAACTGCTCATCGTGATGGGCGCATGGCGAGTAGCTAAGAAATTCCGCAACCGCATTATTGGCGCTGCTGTTGGGTTTATCCCATTCTTTGTCGTTCTGTACTTCGTTTTCCAGAACGTCAATCGTCTCTTGCCACCAAATCTCTAATGGCTCGGGGTTTATCGGCCCAACAAGTCTGAACAAAAAGCAACCGTGCCCGAGACCAAGGCATGCGGTGCCTCCCACGGTACGAAGTGACCGCAATCGCGCAACAAATACGGTCCCACGTGCTTGTCAAAGACCACCGCAGCCATTTGGTCAAACCCTGGATAGATCACATGATCGCTTG